>LXNJ01000807.1_pt1 | contig 20255 bp, 17 predicted proteins | sample 809081 | NCBI WGS metagenome assembly LXNJ01 (sample SAMN04870510, study PRJNA318959) | sponge metagenome | biome: sponge; feature: marine sponge reef; material: water | host: Petrosia ficiformis | place: Greece: Milos, Mediterranean Sea | collected 2013-05-29 | depth 5-7 m | reverse complement strand
AAAATCGTTATTTTGGTGTTTTTAACCCCTAAATCCCCCTTATCAGAGGACTTTAAGAGGAAATGTAGAAATCCTAACTATTTATCAAACTCACGTTATAATACTAATAACGATTAAAATACAAGATATCAAGATGGGTACCTTTCTCAACATTATGTTGGGATATTGTGGCTTAGTCGCCAGGGGTACCCTAACTTTATATTAAGGTGGAAGGTCTACCGAACAAGGATAGGGAACCCGATAAACTTTACGATATGCTATCAAAGCATGTCAACTTTATTTGGAGGAAAATAATGATCGGTAAACTTTTACCACACAACACTTTTCTTTTGGCACTGATAGTGCTTTTTTGTTCAATCTGTCTACTTCCAATAAACTTGTTAGCTCAATCTGACACCGACCATGACAATATAGATGTCAACGATGTCGCAGCACAGACCTCGCTGAGTGTTTCTTATTATGACCCTAGCCTCTACTGCAATCCGTATGCGAACATTTTAAATTTTAGTGATATATCTGTTAGATACTATTTCTCTGCCTCGCTCTCTGTGTATTGGAATGATAGAACACTGTTTCATAGCGATTCTGATGCTGACAAAGGATGGGTAGCGGAGGATGATTCTATATCCTTTGTCCCTTCCTTCGATCTTGATATGTCAGGCGAGAGAGAAGGGAATTACACTGCATACGGAGCCGTGAGTTTACTGTTGAAATTCGATTTTAATGGTGATGGCGTTTTTGATGACACGCCAGGTGTCGACTCGTCCGCCTCCATTGATTTTAGTAACGAAGAAGAATAGTCCTTTTTCCATCAATAACAGCGCAAGCGATGCGGATTGTCCGCGTCGCTTGCCCAAAATAATCACCTGTAATAGGAAGTATCCACCGATGAAACATCTAAAGCCCGTATTTCTCTTAGTAGCGATAACATTTTTATATTCCTTTTGTTCGCTTGTCCCTATTGTTGATGCGAAAATTGTCTTCCGTATAGGAAGTGACATTTACGTGATGAACGACGATGGCAGTAACAGACGGCGGCTCACACAAAACACAGTGTCAAGAGACAGTTACCCCCGCTGGTCGCCTGATGGGAAAAGAATCGCCTTTACGCGACACCTGGACAAGAAGCAGGCACACTCCGGTGAGCTGTTTATCATGGACGCAAACGGAACGAACGTCCAACGGCTCACTGACGACAACGTTTCCGACAACTACCCGTCTTGGTCGCCTGATGGTAAAAAGATTGCCTTTGGAAAGAGGCTAAGAGGAATTAATGGGGTGAAAAGTCAGGTGCATGTCATAGACTTGGCAACACGCAACGTCACACAGCTCACGGGTTTAGCAGGTGCTGAAGGTGAGTTAGGTTCCACAGTCTCCGACTGGTCGCCTGATGGCACTGAGATAATTTACGAAAAGTTTATAAAAGATCGTGGTAAAGATATTTATGTGATGTCATCGGATGGCGAGGATCAGCGTCCGCTTTTTGATAGCGAGCCGAGTATGATGTTCTTTCCGAGGTGGTCTGCGGATGGGAAACGTGTTTTGTTTGACGATTGCACGTGGGATGGCAACCGCCAGCGATGTCGCCTGACCGTTGCGACACTTCGCGGCAGGACACACCAAATAAATGAGATTTATGACAAACTCGGCGACGATCTGCTTGTCGATATCATGTGTTGGATGGATAATGACAAAGCAATCCTTTTCGGGCTCAAGCTGCTGAATGCCCCCACCCCGAATTATGATATTTATCGCTACGATTTCAACAAGCAAAGCCTCAAACGTTTGACAAGCGGAGAAGAAAATGAGAAACATCCGGACTGGATAGAAGGACCATTGCCTGTTTCACCACAAGGTAAAAAAAAAGTAACGTGGGGAACACTAAAGCAGTAAAATAGACATAAACCTTTGGGCAGGCAGGTATCCTTTATTGGGTATCTGCCTTTTTCTTTTTGAGTTATATTGAACATAGCACTAAATAGGACGCGAGGTATTTATAGTAGATTTTACAATCTGAAATTGAAAATTATGGTATAATTGATATTGAGATTTTAGATTTCGCTAAATCTATAGGGAATTATGGAGGTATTTATGTCATCTGCTGCAGCCCGAACCTATCTTACACCTGAGGAATATATCTCTTTTGAACGTAAGGCGACCACAAAACACGAATATCTTAAAGGACAAATACTTGCTATGTCTGGGGCAAGCCGCGCACATAGTTTTATTACTGGTGATATTTTTGGGGAACTCCGAGACCAATTGAAAGGACAAAAGTGTGAAGTCCATTCCAGTGACATGCGCGTGAGAATTCATTCAACAAACTCATACTTTTATCCAGATGTCGTCGTTACTTGTGAGGAACCTCGGTTTGAGGATAACATATTTGATACACTTCTTAACCCAAGAGTTGTGATTGAAGTCCTTTCGCCATCAACAGAAGCGTATGACAGGGGTGAGAAATTTGAGCTCTATCAGCAGCTTGATTCATTGCAAGAATACCTCCTTGTTTCACAGAATCAGGTTAACATTGAACACTATATTCGTCAAAAAACTGAATGGGTAAAAGTCGAATATCGCGGACTTGACGATGTGGTGCCGCTGCGTTCAATTGAATGTGAGTTACGTTTGCAGGATATTTATGCACGCACCGAATTGGTATTGAACGCGTCTTAATGACCAAAAGGATTTAGCTACAGCAATAGACACCCCAAATATGTGCTTATCTCATTTCACAGTTGCAAGAATTACCCTATCTTTTCCAGCGTAATCCTTGATGAACCAATAATTCTGATACGCAGGTTGTTCCTCAATCAAGGCTTTAACTGATGCTGCTTGTTTATCACCGATTTCAAAAATGAGTTTGCCTTCCGGATAGAGGTAATTTGGGGCTTCGGCAATCATGCGGCGAATGATGGATAACCCATCTTGACCAGCGAAAAGTGCAACAGTCGGTTCATGCTCCCGGACATCTGGACTCAAGTTATCGCGCTCTTCGGACATTATGTAAGGTGGGTTGGAGACTATCCAATTAAAACGTGAAGAGTCTAATGGTTTAATCGGTTCAAAAAGATCGCCTTGCAAAAACGTAATACGTTCAGTGCAGTCGTGTGCATCCCTATTTTTTTCTGCAACACCCAATGCGTCTTTAGATATGTCGGTTGCAATGATTTCATATTCTGGCATGTTGATTGCGATGGCGATTGCTATAACACCGCTTCCTGTCCCAATTTCCAATAAGCGTTGAGGCGTGCCGCCTTTCGTCTTAAGGATTGTTTCAACGATGAATTCTGTTTCCGGGCGCGGGATGAGGACTCTTTCATCAACATAGAAATCCAGCGACATAAACTCCTTACGGTTGGTGAGATAACTGATCGGGGTGCGCGCAATTCGTTTTTTTATTAACTCTCGAAATACAGTAAGATCGTCCTGAAAAACTGGCATATCGAAATGGAGATAGAGTTGCAAACGGCTTTTTTGAAGCAGGTGTCCGAGTAACACCTCAGCATCTAATCTTGGGTTTGGAATGTGATGCTTTTCAAAATAACCTGTTGTCCACTCAAGGAGTTCAAGTACGTGCCAGATTTTGGTAGCCATAAATTCTTATCTGATTTCAGGGAACTCCGTAGTGTATGACAAGGAAGGTAGAATTTGGGAGAGAAAGTGTATTCAACTCCTACGAGTTTTCAATTCATACGCGATTTAAATTGAAGTTCAATTACAGCACGTTTACAAAGCGGACCTACTCGATAGAATTTTGATGGTATGATTAGGATTATCTTAGTTTTCTTCGTTTTTTAACTTTTCAGCTTGATCGGCAGTTGTTAACCGCTCAATAAATGGGTCTAATTGACCATCTAAAACAGCATCTAACTGGTGGATGCTAAACTGAATTCGGTGATCGGTAACGCGCGATTGAGGGAAGTTGTAGGTGCGAATTTTTTCGCTTCTGTCCCCACTGCCAACCATGGATCGACGGGTTTCGGCACGTTCGCTATTGAGTTCTGCCTGTTTTCTTTCTTGGAGACGAGCTCGAAGAATTTTCATCGCCTTTGAGCGATTTTTGTGCTGTGATTTTTCGTCTTGCTGGGTTACAACCAGACCTGTTGGAATGTGCGTAATACGGATAGCAGAGTCAGTTGTATTCACACTCTGCCCCCCAGGTCCTGAAGATCGATAAGTATCAATCCGTAATTCTGTTGCTTCGTCTATTTCAATGTCCACTTCTTCTGCTTCGGGTAGTACAGCGACTGTAACAGCAGAGGTGTGAATTCGTCCGCTTGTTTCAGTGGCAGGAATTCGTTGTACACGGTGGATTCCACCCTCGTATTTGAGAAGACTATACGCTAATTTCCCTTGAACCGAAAAAACAACTTCTTTAAATCCTTTTAACCCGGTTGCATTTGCGCTGAGCATTTCGATTTTCCAGCTTCTCCTTTCTGCGTATCGTGTGTACATGCGAAATATCTCTGCTGCAAAAAGGCTTGCTTCTTCCCCACCAGTACCTGCGCGAATTTCAATAATAACATTTTTTTCATCATTTGGGTCTTTTGGTATAAGAAGCATCTTAAGCGCTTCTGTTAACTCGTCTTTTTGTTTCTCAAGATCAGTCAATTCCTCTTGTGCTAACTCCAACATGTCGGTATCATTTTCTTCTGTCAGCAGTGTCTGTGTTTCTTCAATAGCAGTTTCCAGCTGTTGAAAATCTTTATATGCGGATACAATTGGCGAAAGTTCCGCGTGCATCTTTGAAAGTTCCTGCAGGCGTTGAGGTTTGGAAATTTGTGCAGGATCACTTAATGATTTCTCAACATCAATATATTTTTTTTGAATATCTTTGAGCTTATTGAACATCTCAGTTCCCTTCGCAGGGTGATTTCATAGCCGCGCAAAGAACGCGTCGTATAGATTTGGTTTTGTAGCTTTCGCTACGTCACCTGACATACAAACCTTGAGAGATAAAGCGAATGTGTAACAACAATCGTCTATGGGATTACTTGGAAATTTACGATTTCTCAGTGAGTCCATAACGCCGACGGAAACTCTCAACGCGTCCAGCAGTATCAATAAAGCGGGTTTGTTGTCCAGTGTAAAATGGATGGCATTTTGCACAAACGTCTACACGCATCTCTGATTGGATTGTAACCGTTTGATACGTAGCACCGCACACACAGTTGATAGTGCATTCGGTTGTTTCTGGATGGATTTCAGGTTTCATATAATCACTCCTTTGCTTTAGGCATTTAGGTCGTTAGTATTGATGATAAACAAACTTCAGTTCATTCTAAGTTTTGCCCTATGTTATATCATAATTTTAATTTTTATCTCTGTTAAGATCCGGTAAAGAGTTCTAATAACGTATGTCACATTATAATTCTCATTTTCCGGTTCTGGATTGAAAGCGCTGTTTTCCTGTTTGTGTAACATCTTCAGCCATTTTTTCAAGAAATTCTTCATTCGATTTGGTCTGACTAAGATGTTTAATCAAAAATTGCATTGAATCAGCGATGCTCATTTGGCTGGTCAATTTCCGTAAAATCCAAACTTTGTTAAGCACTTCCGGTTTTAACAATAGTTCTTCACGACGTGTTTTTGATTTATCAATGTTGATAGTCGGGAAAATCCGCAGTTCTAACAGCGTGCGATCCATGTGGATTTCCATGTTGGCTGTGCCTTTGAATTCTTCATATATATACGTGTCGGAACGACTTTCAGTGTCAACAAGAACAGAAGCGATAATTGTTAAACTGCCGCCCTCTTCAAATTTACGTGCGGCACCACAGAATTTGCGAGGCTCCACAATCGCCATTGCATCTAACCCACCCGAAAGAGTTCTCCCGCTATGTGGTGCTGTCATATTGTGTGCCCTTGCGAGACGAGTCATACTGTCAAGTAGAATCACAACATCTTTTCCACATTCAACCATGCGCTTTGCTTTTTCGATCGCCATTTCTGCAACTTGGATGTGTCGTTCTGGATGTTCGTCAAAGGTAGAACTAATGACTTCACCTTTAACCGTTCGGATGACATCGGTAACCTCTTCTGGACGTTCATCAATTAACAAAAAGATAAGTGAAACTTCTGGGTGATTTGCTTCAATACCGCAGGCGATGTTTTTGAGAAGGGTTGTCTTTCCGCTAAAAGGTGGAGCAACAATTAAGCCTCGCTGGCCTTTACCAATAGGTGCCATGAGGTCAATGATACGCGTTCCAAATTCAGATGTATTATGTTCCAGTTTCAACTGTTCATAGGGAAAAACTGGCATGGGAGTATCAAAAGGGATTCTTGCCTTGACAGATTCAGGTGGCTCACCGTTGACTTTCTCTATCTGTAACAAAGCATAGTAGCGCTCTGTTTTGTTTTCCGATTTTTTAGGAGGACGGATCAAACCTTCAACTACATGTCCGGTCTGCAAACCAAACAAACGTATTTGTGAAGGAGAAACATAAATATCTTCATCACTCTGCAAATAATTAGAACGAGGAGACCGAAGAAAACCGATGTTCTGATCTCTGTCATCTAAGATTTGCAACACTCCTCTTCCAAAAAGGGGAATATTTTGTTCAGCGGCCTCTCCAAGAATGCGAGTAATGAGTTCATCTTTACGCAATCCATTACTGTCTTCAATACCGAAGGATTGTGCCACGGTATTTAGGGCCGAAATCTCCATATCCTGGAGCTTGCCTATGTCCAAGCTCTCCATAGTTTTAATACTCCTCAGTAATACCTATTTTGATTTAACTGTGTTTAGGAACGCGGATATTGTAAGTCTACGCGAAATTGTTAAATCGAATCAGGTCAATACTTATGAATTAGACAGAATCTGCAAGATACTGCAGAACTATCTTTGGTGTGCTAAATAAATATATACCGGACTATGATGCCGGAGTGAATATAGAATTTGAATAGTAAATGTATTATTAGAACGTTTTATACGTCGCAAGACGAATTTGATCATGTCCCGCGGGTAACAAAGCCAGCAATCGCACCCAATTTGTATTCTGGAGGGTACTGTCTGGCAAAATGTAGAATTTAGATTATTATTGGGGTCCGTATGAAAGCGTTGGCAGGAATTTCATATCCTTTTTGTGTTGGGACCGAATACTTGATCCATTGATTCTGAATCATATCAATGTATATTATACATAATTTATTATCAAACGTCAAGTTTTTTTTGAAAATAACATTAAGTGTATAATTCTTAGATAGTGCTACGATATAGGATATTATACAGTACCCATGTTAAGTGCGTTTCAAGCGTACTTAACATGGGAATAGTTGTTTTCGTTACAGATTACCGTTTGTGACAAAATTTATAGTGTTCACTAAGATAATCAAATAAGTTTTCTACTCACCATTTTTTTGTAGAGGTTTTAGCCTGCGTAGCACTTTAGCATTGTATCTATCCTTTTCCAAGTAGCTCTGCCAGAGTGCAATTGCTTCATCATTGTATCCTTTAGATACATAATAATCCCCAAGTGCTATCACAGGAATGTCAACGCGTGGGTCTTTTTCTATAGCTTCTTTGAAGGCATCCACAGCAACTTTTTCGTCTCCTTTAAGTAAGGCGATCTCACCTTTTGCGTAAGGGAGCAATGAGTGCTCAGGATATTCAGTAGCCAGAGTGTCAAGCAAGGTCTGCGCGTCCGCTTCTCTACCTTTTTTGAAACTTGAAAGTGCAGTAAGGATAGTTCCATAAACGTATTCATGTGTGAGTGTCCGTTTTTCTACTGGATTTTCTGTGTTTTCCAAGAGACGTTTTGCGATTCTGGTAGCGGATTTATACTTGATCTGTGCTTTATTATATTCCCCGTGTTTGAAACACACGTCTCCAAGAGTTTTCATTGCAATAAAAGAATCCCTCTTCTGTTCAACGAGGTCTTGGAAAATCGCAGCGGTTTTTCTGTCATTCAAACGGTAGTGTAGTACTTCTGCAAGGCTTTGCAACGCATCGGTATCCTCAGGATTTTTTGCGACAGCCTGTTCAAAGGCATCTTTCTCTTTTTCGTAATCTCCAAGTTTTTCATGCGTCTTGCCGATTAACCAATATAATTCTGCATCTTTGTTGCGATTTAAACCGACAACAGAGTTGAATGATTCAAGTGCTTTCTCGTACTCCTCATTCGTGTATTGAGTTTCTCCGGTAGTTATTACCGCATCAATTACTTTACTATTTTTGCTTGCAGCTTTTTTCAGTACTGCTGATGCCTTTTGATGCATACCTAATTTTCGGTAGCAAATTGAGAGTCGTAGATAGCTATAGGGATCAATTTTTGCTTTTTCAGCTTCAGCGCGTGCTATAGCATCAAAGTATAACGCCCCTGCATTACGATAGTCCTCATCACCGTAAAAGAATCCTGCAATCATCAGTTCTGCGTCGTGATAGCTGCCTTGTTCATCTCCCGCAATAGCGGCTTGTCCGCCAAAGTTTCTCATGACCTCATCTGCGGTAATTCCGAAACCGGAGTTCTCTAAAACAACTTTAGATTTCACAATCGGACTTTTTTCAACACCTCGTGGACGATCTCTTTCACGGCGTGCTTCTTGCCTCGCGATGGCCCGCCCAATTTGTGTATCTTCCGGGTTATCTGGCTTAGGAATGGAAGCGTTGAGTTCGGTCAGTTCTTCTTTTGCTTTTTCAATGTGCGATTGCGCTGCATCAATTCTGCCATATTTCTTGACGGTATATTGAAGGGTGCGTTTTGCCTCATCATCATCTTTGATCAATTCACGCTGTATTCGCGCTTTATTAACAAGGGCTTGTACAGCTCGTTCGCTTTGCGGGTTACGGTTAGCAAAACTATCGAAAGCTTCCACAGCTTGTTCAAACTTTTGACCTTCTTCATAACTTTTTGCTAACATCAGATGAGCATCATGGCTTAAATCCAAATGAGGGAATTTGTTAACAATCGTATCAAATTGGGTTTGCGCCGCACCAAAATCTTTCTGCCTATAGTAATAGTGCTTTCCGAGGCGATAGTGTGCCTCTGCAGCTTCATCACTTTCGGGCGCTTCAGCAATAATTGCTTCATAAGCTTTAACACCCTGTGAAGGTTGATTCATTTTCTCAATTTGGAGTTTGCCGATGGCAAGTTGTGCTTTACGCGCATCAGCTGTCCCGGGCTCGGTATCAACGACACTTTGGTAAACTTCTATCGCAGCACGGTAATCTTTCGCTTCAACTAAATTCTCTGCTGTCCCCATAGCACCACCGGATAAACAACCGGTTTGCACTAATGTTACAAGCATCAGAATAGCAAGTAAGCTGTAGTTGACAAATTTCATGATTTTTCTCCTTGCTAAATAGGTATAAACAGACCGTTGAGAATCTAACTCACAAAACTGAATAAACGTGCTTTGCAAGTAGGTGTTATTATATAACAAGAAATTTCTGCTCTAATACATCTGTTTTGACATGCATTGGTCAATTAGGGATAAAACTTCTTGACGACTATACCCTTCTTTTTCAATAAGTTTGTCGCAATCTACTCTGTTCTTCTCGTCAGGTCCCTTACCAGCTTCAAGAATAGAGTTTGTTAACCAACTGGTTCGTACGCCATTAACACCGGATGTGTAGTTTGCCTCGTATTCACCTTTCACAAGACCGACAAGTTGGTCAACTTTACTGCGTGGATATCCTTCGGGACGTGGGTATGAAAGTGGCTGGGCTTCGCCGCCCTTGGGTATATAACGGATACCTTTTTTGATTTCGATCGTGCCTTCGTCACCTTCAAGAATGACCCATTCTTCAAATCCGATCCGTGTGTTTCCAAGAATAGTGATTGTACCTTCCGCGCCGTTGTTAAGTTTTACGTCAGAGTAGGAATTAATCTCAACGAACTTCGGCACAAGATTTCCGTCATCATCTTCAAATTTCATGTCGGTTGTGCCGTAGACCTCAGCGGGTAACACGTTAGTCATCCAAAGGAAAATATCTTGCAAATGGCTACCTGAATCGTTTGGTTGCCCACCACCAGAAAAGCGAGGGTCGCCGCGCCATCCACCTGCTCCCCAACGTTGTGCCATGTAGACCTCAAACTTTTTCAGGTTACCGATGAGTCCTTCGGCGATTGCACGTCTGCCAGTAATGTAGGTGTCTTCGTAATGGCGCTGATAGCCACCGACAAGGTGTAAGCCGCTGCCAATAGCGAGTTTGGTTATTGTAATCGCATCACCAACGATATTTGCCATCGGTTTTTCAACGATTACATGACATCCCGCGCGGAGCGCGTATTTCACGTGAATATCATGCAGAGAATGCGGTGAGAAAACCCCTACAATGTCTAAGTCTTCATGATTGAGCATCTCAACAAATTCATATTCACCGAGGTAACGTGTCATACTATTGGGTTTGTAATCTTCAACTCTTTGCTGAAGTGCGTTTTCTAAAGCGTCTAAACTGGACTCATACGCGTCTGCAGCAGCGACGACTTGGCAATCCGGACGTGTTGCAAATCCAAGTGTATTCCCACGTCCTGCACCGCCAGGCCCAATCACACCAACTCTTAAAATATCGTTCTTACTTGCCATTATTTTAACATCTCCAAGGTAACTCAAAAGGAATTATAGGTATCATAATGTCAATTTGTGTACTCATACACAGGAGCGTAACAGTTCTAACGGGTTGCTGCTAGTTCCACAAAATTTGTTGCAAACGGTCAACAGTTCTTGGAAAAAGAATTGTTCTCCTGTTTCGACATTGACTCGGGCGGGGACACTTTCAATTAAGAAAAACTTTCCATTCATCTCAAGCGTGTACGTAATCTTCTGGTCAAGTAGGTTTTATCAATAAGGGTCATAAAGTTTTCACGGTAGTTCTCAAAGGTAAGTAAAGTTTATCACAAATTTTGAAGTGCGTCAATTTATTTGTGGTTGATCTATTAGATAAATCCAAAAAGTATGCTTATCCACTAAAAATGCGGAAGAGTTTTTTAATTGGATCGTAAAACTCATCAACAACTCGTTCTTTCAGCGGAATAATTGCATTATCTGTAATCGTGATATGTTCAGGACAAACTTTCGTACAGCATTTGGTGATGTTACAGTACCCGATACCGTCTTCATTTTTTAATTCTTCTAACCGATTTTCGGTATCAATAGGATGCATTTCCAAAGATGCTGCGTATACAAAGAACCTGGGTCCTATAAACTCATCATGAAGATCATGCTCACGCAAGACGTGGCAAACATCTTGACAGAGAAAGCATTCAATGCATTTTCGGAATTCTTGGACATGGTCAATGTCTTCTTGTTCCATGCGCCATGTGCCATCTTCTGCATCAGGCGGTCGTGGCGTAAAAGGTTTCATCTTTTTTTTGACTTTAAAGTTCCACGACACGTCAGTAACCAAGTCTTTTATGATCGGAAAGGCGCGCATTGGCTCAACGGTAACGGGTTGGTCAAGTGGTAAATCGTTGAGGCGCGTCATACACATTAATTTGGGGTTACCGTTCACTTCTGCTGAACAGGATCCGCATTTGCCAGCCTTGCAGTTCCATCGCACAGCGAGGTCATTTGCCTGATCCGCTTGAATACGGTGAACAGCGTCTAAAACGACCATTCCTTCGGAAACTTCTGTTTCGTAATCAACGAATTGTGCTTCGCTGGCATCTCCACGCCAGATTCTAAAAGTTGCTTTTGCCATTTTGGATTCCTTCCAGTGTGTCGTGCCTATCCCATTTCCTCTATAATTTGCTGATACTCTTCAGTCAATTCATGAACAAGTTCACGGCGAATAGCCATTGTGCCATCGTCAGCTTTTTGGAGAATAGTGTTATATTTTTCTGCTCCCGGTTCTTCTTTCTCTGGATAATCATCACGAGAATGCGCGCCGATACTTGCTCTGCGTTCAAGCGCTGCAAGTGCAATCGCCTCTGAAACCGTGAGCAGACAGTCGAGGTCAAGTGCAGTATGCCACCCCGCATTATATTCTCGATTGCCGATAGCATGTACATTATCCGATTTTTCACGCAAACCTTGGATTTCCGCCAATGCTTGTGTTAAGTTTTCTTGACTACGCGCGATACCCACTAATTCCTGCATCTTCTCTTGAAGTTGTGCTTGAATTTCGTAAGGGTTATCACCATCCTCTGGATTATCAAAAGGTTTTAGAACATGCTGAGCAATTTCATCTATTGCACTTTCCTCAAGCACAACTGCTCCGTTTTCTTGAGCAAATTGTGCAGCGTATTCACCCGCCCGTTTCCCGAAGACAAGGAGGTCGGATAAAGAGTTACCACCAAGACGATTCGCACCGTGTAAACCAGCGGCGCATTCACCTGCTGCGAAGAGACCTGGAACACAAGTCATTTGAGAATCGGCATCCACACGGATACCGCCCATAATATAATGTGTCGTCGGACCGACCTCCATCGGTTCTTCAGTGATGTCAATATCAGCAAGTTCCTTGAATTGATGATACATACTCGGCAGTTTTCTGCGGATATGTTCGGCAGCGTTCGGGATTTTCTCTTTTATCCAAGCGATGTCTAAGAACACACCACCGTGTGGACTGCCTCTACCTTCGTGAACTTCCCGCACGATGCAACGTGCAATATGGTCACGGGTTAACAATTCCGGGGGTCTACGCGCGTCACGATCACCTTGTGTATAACGCCACCCTTCTTCAGGGTTGTCTGCTGTCTGGTTCACATAGAGGTCAGGAATATCGTCAAACATGAAACGATTACCTTCGCTATTTGTAAGAATTCCACCTTCACCTCTAACCCCCTCGGTAACTAAGATGCCTCTAACGCTGGGGGGCCAGACCATACCAGTTGGGTGAAATTGGACGAATTCCATGTCAATCAGCTCAGCACCCGCATGGTATGCAAGAGAATGTCCATCGCCGGTATATTCCCAACTGTTGCTTGTGATTTTGTAAGCCTTTCCAACGCCCCCTGTTGCCAAGACGACAGCTTTTGCCGAAAAGATTTTAAATCGTCCTTTTTCGCGCTCGTAACCGAAAGCACCTGAGACCCTATCCCCTGTCTTGAGAAGTGAAACGATGGTATTCTCCATGTGGACTTCAATACCTTGGTGAATACCGTGGTCCTGCAAGGCACGAATCATCTCTAAACCGGTTCGGTCGCCAACGTGAGCAAGCCGTGGATACTGATGTCCGCCGAAGTTTCGTTGTAAAATACTACCTTCTTTTGTCCGATCAAAGAGTGCTCCCCAAGCTTCAAGTTCACGCACGCGGTCAGGCGATTCTTTGGCGTGAAGTTCTGCCATCCGTGCGTTAGAGAGGTATTGCCCACCCTTCATTGTGTCAGCAAAATGAGCTCTCCAACTATCTCTCTCATCAACATTTGCTAATGCGGCAGCGACACCGCCTTCCGCCATCACAGTATGTGCTTTACCAAGGAGAGATTTACAAACCAATCCAACTTTCAGATCGCCTGTAGATGCTTCAATTGCAGCGCGCAACCCTGCGCCTCCAGCTCCGATTATTAGTACGTCATATTCAAAAGTTTCGTAAGATGCCAAGCTAAAATTTCCTCTCTATAGACATTACTTAAAACGTAATCCAATCCTTCCAACCGGTAATGGCAATTGTACGAACATAAAGATCAGAAAAACCGACCCAAAAAAGACTCATCCACGCCCAGAGCATGTGTCTACGGTTTAGACAACTGACACAGTTATACACATTTCGGCGTACGGGTGCTTTAGAAAGTAGATTCACTGTGCCACCCACAAGATGGCGTAATGAATGACACCCAAAAATATACCCAGCTAATAGGACTATATTTACTGCTAAGATGACAGTTCCTATGCCGATTCCGAAAGTTTTACCACCGTTTCCATCATCAAACCAAAGAGCAAGCCATACATCATAGGATAGAATACCCAAAAAAATAATCGCAATGTACATAAAATACCTATGAATGTTCTGAATTATCAATGGGAAAGAATGTTCACCTCTATACCCTTTACGCGGTTCTGATACTGAACATGAAGGAGGGTCTGCCCAAAAGGCTTTGTAATATGCTCCGCGATAGTAGTAACATGTAAACCGAAATCCGAGTGGTGACCACAAAATTAGGACTGCAGGTGTAATAAATGCTGGCATCCATTCAGGCATTGCACCAAACCAACTATGTGCATTGGTATGCTCGTTAAGTCCAAAAAGAAGTGGTGAATAGAAAGGTGTTAAATAAGGTGCATGTTCTGGCAGAAAATGTGCACCTTCAAAAACACGATATGTCGTGTAAACAACAAATATACCGAACCCGATAAATACAACTAAAGGTTGTACCCACCAAGTATCTTTGCGTTGGGTTTGAAAGGGGCGATGTTCAGTTAATGTTAGTTCTGGGTGCGACATAAAGACAATTTTCCTTTATATATCTAACAGAATACCACATTTGAAAAATAAGTGCAAGCAGGATAAAATCTGTTTGGATATCAAGTTTCTTTTTCACTTGAATCTTCCTTAATTCGGGGTGGTGGAAGTGGCAGATATTTCCAACCCAAGGCTTTAAATTTTTTTGCTCTGCTTTTAGATAATCGTGGAGTTCCTGCGCCGAATTGAATTTTGCAGCAAATGCTTCTTTCATTCGATAACATTCTTCAAGGACAGGATCCGTGCGAGTATCCGGTTTCTCTTTCACGTGAATTTCCTCCATTAACTCTGTTGGTGTGCAGAGAATTGTCGGTACAAACCCCGCATTCTGACATACCTCTGTCGTTTCAACGTAAACCCTCGACTTTATCTTAAGTATATTGTAGCATGAAGTAACATCTATGTCAAATTAACAGAAAACTAAAATTTAAATGCATGTTCACAACGCCAGCGTATGCGTCAACGGTTCCCAACCTAACAATCGTTTTGCTTTTGAAAGATTGATCTCCTCCTGTTCATAGTCTCCTGCAATAAACACAGCATCAAAGCCTTCGTGTTCAACCGAGATGGCGGCGAGGTATGCACGTGCCAAATCTTCCTCATCTGTCCACCAGATATGCACGGATGGATCCTTTGGTTGGTTACGACGCTCTAACCACTGTTCCCGTGTAGACGGACCTGTAATTCGTAACGCAATTAGAGACATGTCATGTTCGCGAGTGAAGTACTCACAGACCTGTTCACCAAAACTTTTGGTCAAACCGTAAACACCAGGATTATCTCGTGGGACAAGGTCCTCATAAGGATAACTATTTCGGGTGCGTTCATGGACGGTGAAAGTGCTGGTGTAGACACCATGGGGTATTCCTGCTTCCTTCGCAGCATGAAGTAGGATATGGAGTCCCTTTGCGTTCACATCGTAGTTTGCCACAATGTCTGGGAAATCTGCGACAGATGAGCGGTCACTTGTGGGACGTAACATCACCATGTAGACAAAAGTATCCATCCCTTTCAACGCTTCTTGTACGATGTCTACATTGGTAACTGACCCTTGGATGTATTCTATGGATTCGTCCTTTGGTGGGGCAAGGTCAAGCACGCGAAAATTGTGATGTTCCTTCATGTAAGGAAGTGTCATCGTTCCGACGTGTCCCGAACCGCCTACAAGTAGAACATTCATTCCCCAATTCTCCTGTTTTCAGCTATCCCTTATAGGCATGAGTGCGGTGCTGAATCCGCAAATCGAAGTTATCATCTGGGTTCCACGTTGGCATATCAACCGGCACTTCGTAAGCAAACTGCTCTGTATCTGATGGATATGGGTTAGTGCGGCGTTCATGCAGCGCACGTTGATACATTTTGCACCGTTGCGTCAGGAATTCGGTTTGCCACCACTTGTAAAGCGTATTCCATCTCGGTGTCCGCTGGTCAAAATAGATGACTCTGCGGAGTGTATCGCTTGTATTTATTTTACTACCGTGCAAAACTTTGGTATGGTGCAGTAAGATATCACCCGGTTCAACCTCTGCAGGCACAGCATCTGGACGATCAAAATTGACTACGCCTTTATCAATGATTTCCTGTGCTTCTTCAATTCCCCACAGATGACTTTTCGGAATGACCCAAACACATCCGTTGTCAACGGTAGAATGATCAATGTATATGTCAACATTGAAGATAGGATGATTTTCTCGGATTGCATTGCCATCACGGTGCCATCTGACAGAAGAACCGTGTTTTGGCAATTTAAAGACGAGAGATTCGTAGCATGGAATAAAATCGGGTCCGATGATCCTGTGCAGCAGATCGCCAATAGAGGGATGTCCGAGCAGCTTCAGTGAAAATTCGTTCGGGTGTGAATGGAGATAGGTGAGATAGTAAGGGATGCCTTCGGGCCCACGCATGCACCATTCATCTGCGGGTCCTCCTGCCAAAATCTCATCAATGAGTCTCTGACTCTCCTGTTGTATGACAGCAAGCTCATCTGGTTGGATAACTCCTTTAAGAATAAGGTATCCATTATCGTTGAAGAATTGAATTTCGTTATCGGTAATTTTTTGCATAAATATTGTCCCTATTTCCGCCCGAACTGTGTCAGGCACTTGGAATTTTGTTTGTCTCTATTGCGGTGTGCCATGCTGACACAAATTCTTGGACAGATTGGTATCGCAACTGTTTGTCCACATTCGTTGCTTTTTTCGCGACGTTCCACATAGCATCGTTTCCCTTCCAGTCGTCTCGTGAATTGCTGTTGTTAGTAAGCAACACGAATGCTGTGCGCCCCAACATAAAAACGTTTGTTCTTTCATCGATTCGCTCCCCTTTCTGAAATTCCTCTGGTGCCATAAAGCGTCGTGAACCAGACAACCTTCCGCGGTCATTTATGAAAGGTTTCGGATGGTAGTGGTCGAAATCGTACAGATGGACCTGCTTTTTTTCAAAGTTGTAGATAATGCATCCATCGTAAAAATCTTCAGCGATGAAACCTCTTTTTTCGATGAGGATGTGGACATCATAGATAACGTTGAGTGCCGCAACTATCTCAACTGTTGGCAAGGCACAAAACCTGTCCAGCGGATGTAATTCACCAGCACTAAGTTCCCTTTCGGGGCGCAACCCCTCGCCATCTACCCAATCGTAGACGAGTACGAATCCATCGGGAGTCGTGAAGGTGTTATGCAATCGGGGGAGTGCCTCATGCTGGACAGCAGCATGAAAGCGCACGGCTTGCTTGAGCCATGTGATAGGTTGCGGTGTATCGGCATATTTGACGAACCAATGTTGATTGTCCACTACTGTCCGAAAGGATTGACACCCTGAGTCGTGTTCTGGAAATCGATATGTCATTTCACCAATTTGCTTCAGGTATGTTTCAATATTTGTGTCAATTTCCGTAACGTCCAAAAGTGGGTGCCGGATGGGCATTTCACTTATCCTCAGGTGTGGCAAAACTGTTTCTTAACCGTTTTGCGTGGGTTTTATAGGTTGATAATAGTATACACCGAAACGACAAAAAAGTCACATTTTGTTTATTGTTTGCTGGAGGGCATTATAGCATATAAACCTTTTTGAATATGCTACAGATAAGGTTTCAGATCCCAGAGATAGATTGCTCCATCATGCCCACCACTCACTAATAGCGTGCCATCCTGCGAAAATGCGAAACACTGTACATCGGTAGTATGTCCCCAGAACGTGGCTATATTTTCACCAGTATCTACTTTCCATAAGCGGATAGGCACCTTTTGCAAATCCGGCTGCCACCAAGCACCAGAGGCTAAATATTGTCCGCATGGTGAGAAACATAACGCAATCGGTCTTTGGCTTTCTTCGGGTTGTGGTAGGGTCATAAGTATTTTACCATCTGTTGCATCCCACAAAACAATCTCACCCCACTTGCCACCAGCGATTATATCACCGCGCGGTGAAAACGCGATTCCGGTATCGTAGCCACAATATGTATATATATACCTTCCGTCACGGCTTGGTAGCGGTGTTAGCGGAAGTTCAAATATCTGTTCGCCTGAATCAACATCCCACAAACAGGCTTTCCAATCCCGTGACCGTGATATACTTGCGAGTTGTTTTCCATCCGGGCTAAACGCCAATCCGGTTGGACTGTTCACCAAGCTGTCAGTAAATTCCTCATCATTGATGACCGTGGGGTGCTTTTTCCAACTTTCACCTCCCGACCGCTCCCAGATGTGTATGTTGTTGTCTTGATCCGCGCTTGCGATCCGGTGTCCCGCGGGCGAGAATGCTTTGGCGCGTCCCAAACCTCCTTCCGGTCCAATGAGTTCAGTAATGGGTTCACTCTTGCCTACCTCCGACACGGTTAAGTTATCTCCATATTGATTGATAGAAATGATTTTCCCGTCAGGAAAGCGATAAACATTCTGATGAGTCCCGGGCAACTTCTCGCCGTATGGTCGGTCCGAACGTCTACTCGCGACATCCCATAAGAGCACGTTATCATACCGAAACCCGGCTGCTAAAATTTTTTCGTCAACCGAGAATACTAACGTATCCATTGTACGGATATGCCCATGAAGGGTTGAAAGCGTATGAGAGTCGGAATTATCGCCTTTTTTCCAGATTTGGATATCACTTTCGCTTGCGATTGCTAATTGTGTTCCATTGTCCGAAAAACGAACCTTGTTATCACTGTTCCCGCGATGTTCAAATTCGTCCAGTTTTTCGCCTTTTTCTACATTCCAAATCTCTACCTTATGTTCAGAAACAGCGGCGGTAATCAGTTTACCCTCTGGAAAAAAGTATGGATACATGTGAGATTCTCCATAATCGGCATAAGTCCTCTCCAGTTGTTCGCTTTCCACATTCCATACATGTATTGTACCGTGCCAACTACCAGCGGCAAGGAATCGTCCACATGGAGAAAAGCAGAACTCTCGCACCCGATCAGGATGTCCGTTGATGTCGGCAATTTGTTTCCCAGTTTCTACCTGCCAGACCGAAATTGAATCGCCATCACCGATATTCCTATCTATATGTTTTTTGTCGTTGTTCTTACCCGCCAACAGGCTTAAATCAGGAGAAAAGCAGAGAGGATAAACATCGTAAGGGGATTGTATTTCCGTTTCCCTTACTTTCGTGCCGGTGTGCGGACACCATGCGTAAATCTTTCCATTTTCCATGCGACAATTGGCAGCAGCGAAATGTTGTCCGTCTTTAGAGAAAACGAGTTCGAAAAAAATACCGCCCTTGCTGTGATCATCTATCTCGGTTGTACAGATACCATGTTCAGTATCCCATATCTTTACATTCTCAGCAAAAGTGTACGTGACAATCTGACAGCCATCAGGTGAGAAACTGATGGCACCGGTCATTCCGCGTTCGGTATCCCAGAGCGCGATCGGGCATAACGTGGGAAGTTCATATAACCAGAGTCCAATTGATGTACTGACTGCGAAGCACTGCCCGTCTGGTGAAAATGTCATATCACGGACGCTACCACGTCCCAATCGAGCAATTGCGCCTTCGGGAAGTGCCCAAGTTGTTACATCATCACCGTTAGCACTGACTGGCGCGGGAACTATTAAATTTTTGTCTTTCATAATTTGCATTCCTTAGCAACAGAACGCCAGTATAGAAATAGCGTGAGTAGCATCATAAGCTACCCACGCATATTTGACTAATCCCGTGATTTTATCTTTCCCCAAGTAATTGCCAATTTGTTATATGCCTCAACAGCAAGTGCTTGATCCATATTTTTCTTTACATCCTCTGCTGTAAGTGCAACACTCCACATTTTCACTTCGTCAATCGTGCCGTTAAAGAAATTGCTGCCGCCGGTATTGGCACCGATAGACATGCCGTGTACTCCGAAGTCCATTCGGACATCACCACCAGAATCAGCTTCACCATCTTTTTTACCATCAATATACATGATGGCTTTATCCTTATCTTGTGTTAGAACGAGGTAGTACCATTGTGGTTCAAAAGCGTTGTACGTGCTTACTACTTGAAATTCCTTTGCTTTCGTGGCAACGTAGCACCCGAAAAGTATTCCACCTCGGTTGAATGTGAGATGGGGTCTACCACCACCGTTGCCACGATACATAATATCTATCCTATCACCGCCAGCGATCTTTTCAGTAGGTTTGAACCACAATTCAATTGTCATCTCCGCTGGTTCATCAACACCGAATGCTGGAACAGTAACGGCACCATTGTTAAATTGTAGTGCCTGTCCTACGACACCTTCAACCCATTCCGCATTATTGATTGTCCCCTTAAACTTATTTGCGGATATGTCTGCGGTTGTGTCCCCGTTACCTTCATCAAACGGAAAGTGAAAAATTGTATCTTCGGCTGGATTTGCTGCGAAAGCGATTGTACCACATACTACAAAAATCATTGTTGTGAATAAACAAATAAACTTTTTCAT
>LXNJ01000806.1_pt1 | contig 20282 bp, 16 predicted proteins | sample 809081 | NCBI WGS metagenome assembly LXNJ01 (sample SAMN04870510, study PRJNA318959) | sponge metagenome | biome: sponge; feature: marine sponge reef; material: water | host: Petrosia ficiformis | place: Greece: Milos, Mediterranean Sea | collected 2013-05-29 | depth 5-7 m | reverse complement strand
CCCGCCGATCTGGTGCTGCTGGAGGGCGATCCCCTCGCCGCGATCGCAAACACGCGCCGAATCGCGGGGGTGGTGCGGCGCGGCGAATGGCTCGACCGGGCCACATTGGACGCCATGCTCGAGGAGGCCGGACGATGACGATGCCGATGCGTTACAAGGTACCAACGCCCGCCCCGGCGACTGCCGGTCACGCGTCCGCCGTCGTTGGGGGCGCCAACATTCTCGCCGCGGCCACCCTCATGGTCCTTGCTGCGGCATGCGCGCCCCCGCCCGTGAATGACGCGGCGTCACCCGGTGCGGTGGCCGTGACCAACGCGACCATCATCGACGGGATGGGCGGGGCGCCGATCGCCGACGGGGTGGTCGTGGTCGAGGGCGACCGGATCGTCGGCGCGGGGCCCGCCGCGCAGGTGGCGGTGCCGGACGGTGCCGCGATTGTCGATGCGGCGGGCGGCGCGGTCATGCCCGGGCTCGCCGACATGCATGTCCACATGGTGGGTGGCTGGGACGGCGTCAGCACCGAGATGCTGGGCTATCGCCGCTACCTGAACGCGCTGCTGCACGCGGGCGTCACCACGGTCTTCGATGCCGGAAACGTGCTGCCGTTCATCCAGCAGATCCGGGCCGAGATCGAGGCGGGTCGGCTCCCCGGTCCCCGGGTGTACATGGCGGGACCGCTCGTGGACGGCCCCGTGCCGATATGGCCGCCCATCACCTACTTCACCTTCGAGGCCTCGGCCATGCGGCGGCACGCCATGCAACTGGCCGCCGCCGACGTGGACGCACTCAAGGGCTACGCCGGCCTCGACGCGGAGATGGTCGACTCGCTGGTGCAGGCGGGCGCCGACGTCGGCCTGCCCGTGATCGTGGACCTGGGGTCGCGAGGCGACTACGCGGCCGCGGTCGAAGCGGGCATCCTGGCGCGTGCCCATGCGCCCTCCGGTCCGCTGAGCGACGACGAGATCGCCGCCATGGTGGAGCACGGCACGGCCACGATCTCGACCCTGGCCGTGCTGGAGTCGTTCGCACGGCGCCGGCTGCGCGACCTGGCCTTCCTGGAACACCCGCTGATCGCGGCCACCACGCCGCCGTGGTTCCTGGACGCGCTCAGGGAACACGCCACACGCCCTCTGTCGGACGGGGAGGCCGCCTTCACTGCCGCCATCGAGGAGCGCCTCATGACCGCCATGACCAACGTGAAGCGGTTGAGCGACGCCGGGGTGCCTGTCGTCGCGGGAACCGATGCGCCCTACCCCGGCGTCTTCCAGGGCGAAGGCATCCACCGCGAGCTGGAGTTGCTCGTCGAGGCCGGCCTGACCCCGCTACAGGCGATCACCGCCGCCACCCACGACGCCGCCCGGCTCATGGGCGCGGACGCCGAGTGGGGCGCGATCGTCCCCGGGATGGCGGCCGACCTGCTGGTGGTGCGCGGCAATCCCGCCGAGGACATCGGTGCCACGCGCGACATCGTGGCGGTGATCCAGCGCGGCGTCGTCCTGGACCGCTTGCAGCTCGTGTTCAGCGCGCAGGACGATCCGGGATTCAGGACGGTGGGCTCCGTCGCGGCGAACTGATTCGGCGGGTTGCGCAGATTCTGCGATATGATAGTTTGATACGGTATTACCGCATCTCCAACGGGTAACTACGTATCACCATGATAAGCCTGAGTCACGCCGAGTCTACTCTCCTGACCACCTTGGCGGCTGCGGGAAGGTCTGTCTTCGCCACCGAGGACGCTTATGCCATTCGCGGCCGAGGCAAAGCAACGAGAGACGCTCTGGAGCGGCTCGTCCACAAGGGCTGGCTGGAGCGCATCCAGAAGGGGAAGTACCTGATCGTTCCGCTGGAGGCGGGGCCCAAGCGCACCTGGACGGAAAGTGCCCACGTGATCGCGGGAGAGTTGGCGAATCCCAGCATGGTTTCCTACTGGTCGGCACTTGCCTACTGGAACCTGACCGAGCAGGTCCCGCGCGTCACCTACGTTCAAACCACATCCCGCAGGGAAGACCGCACGCCAACAGTTCTGGGAATGCGGTTTCGAGTCGTTCGCGTGAAGGCCGCCAAGTTCTTCGGAGGACACCGATACTTCTCGCGTGGCGGGGCAGTTCTGGTCACGGATCGCGAGAAGACGATCGTGGATTGTCTCGACAGACCCGGCCTATGCGGTGGCGTGGAGGAAGTAGCGCGAGCGCTGGCGGCATCGGACGGTGATCTAGACTGGGATCGTGTCACCGACTACCTGGGTCGGTTCGGCTCTGGAGCGATTGTCAAGCGCCTGGGATTCCTCGCAGAACACTTGCAGCTGGCTCATCCGCCCGAACGAGATACGCTGCTGCGGTGGCTTGAACTTCTGACCGCAGGTATCGGGAAGCTGGACCCTTCGTCGCCGAGACAGCCCCACAGAATCGTCACCCGCTGGCGAATCGCGGTAAACCTCCCTGAGGCAGGTCTCCGGAGTTCCGGATGATCACGGATGCCGAAGTCCGCCGGCTGGCAAGGTCGGAGTGCGTCGAGCCTCGAATCGTCGAGTTGGATTACGCTCTAGACATCCGCGTGCCGTGCGTTGTCGCCGCCCTTCCCACCAAGCTCGATGCCAGAGCAGTACCAGACACTGCCTTTCCGGGGATGTTGGAGCGCCGCTACGAGTTCCGAGCGCATTGGGAGCGTGACCTGGCAGCCCTGCTGCCCCAGGGCCTGGGACTGGATTTCGACGAAGTGTGGGCAGGCGTAACCGACTACGTCGGACGGGTCGTGGACCGCTCGACATGCGACCGCGGCGCGGTGCCAACTTACCAGATTGCGCATGATGCGGACGGACAATCTCGATGATGAATCAATCCCCCTGCTTTCTCCTCCTCCTCCTGCCCCTCGCCGGCTGCAATCCGGCCCCTCCCGACCCGCCGGCCGACGATGACGGCATCGTCAGAACCGCGCTCCACGACTTCCGGGTGGAAGAGGTGGCCGACGGCCTGGTGCGTCCGTTCGCGATGGCCTTCACGCCCGAAGGCGACCTGCTGGTGACGGAGCGTCCCGGACGGCTACGGATCATCCGCGACGGCGCGCTCCTTCCCGACTCCGTGGATGGTCTGCCGCCGATCCGGGCGCTCGGACGCGGCGCCCGTTCGCTGAGCGGCTTCGAGCAGGCCGGCCTGCGCGACGCGATCCTTCATCCGGACTTCGCCACGAACCGGCTCCTCTACCTCAGCTACGTGAAGCCGGGGCCGGACTCGCTGGGCACGATCGCGATCGGCCGGGGACGGTTTGAGCACGACCGGCTGACGGATGTCGAGGAACTGTTCCACGCGGACGCGCTCGGGAACGGAACCGACCGAAGCTCCATGTGGGGCGGACGCCTCGTCTTTGACCGGGACGGCTACCTGTTCATGACGCTGGGCGACCGGCAGTGGCCTTCCGCGGGCCAGCTCGACGCGCATCCGGCCCAGGATCTGTCGAACCACAACGGGAGCACGATCCGGCTTCATGACGACGGGCGCGTGCCGCGGGACAACCCGTTCGTGGGCCATGAAGGGATCCACCCCGAGATCTGGACGTGGGGCCACCGCAACGCGCAAGGGATGGCGGTGCACCCTGAGACGGGAGACCTGTGGCAGAACGAGCACGGCCCGCAGGGCGGCGACGAGCTCAACCTGATCGAGCCCGGGCGCAACTACGGCTGGCCGGTCGTGGGGTACGGCGTGAACTACAGGACGGGTTCGCGCATCCATTCGGGTACCCTCATGGAGGGCATGGAGCCACCGACCCACGTCTGGGTGCCCTCGATCGGCGTCTCCGGGATGCTCTTCTACACCAGCGGCGCGTTTCCGCAGTGGCGTGGCGACATGCTCGTCGGCGGCCTCAGCGGACGACGCCTCGCGCGGCTGCGGCTGGACGGGCGTGAAGTGACACACGAGGAGACGCTCCTGCAGGGGATCGGGCGCATTCGCGACGTACGGCAGGGACCGGAAGGGTTCATCTACCTCGCCATCGACGGTGAGACGCGCGACATCGACGGCCCCGCGACCGGCATCGTGCGACTGGTTCCCGCCGGCCGGAGGTAATCGGTCCAGAATTCCTCCGTGTGGCGGCGACAGAACCCGCTTCCTATGTTGGGGGGTTGGTCGCCGTCATCCGTCGTTCTCGAAGGACGGGCGCGTGAAGACACTGGGTGCGAGCGCGGTTCTCCTGTTATGGTTTGCCCTTCTGGGGTGGCCTGCGGGGAATCGTGCGTCCGACCCGGCTCTCGGCGCATACTCTCCGGCGCGTGAACTGGCCGCCCCCGCCGACACCGCCGGTCTGACCGGGGTGGTCCAGCGCTACTGCGTTCGCTGTCACAACGAGCGCCTTCTCCGCGGCAACCTCACGCTCGAGGGGTTCGACGTGGAGCTGGCCCACGAGCGCGCGCCGACGGCCGAGAAGATGATCCGGAAGCTGCGCGCCGGGATGATGCCGCCACCGGGTCAGCGCCGGCCGCCGCCCGACACGCTGCGTGCCCTGGTCGAGACCCTCGAGACGGTGGTCGACCGGGAGACCGCGAGCGACCGGAATCCGGGCTCTCGGCGCTTCCAGCGGCTGAACCGAGCCGAATACGAGCGCGTCATTCGCGATCTGCTCGATCTCGAGATCGACGCCAGCCGCTGGCTGCCGGCGGACACCTATCTGGGCGCCTTCGACAACATGGCGGACGCGCAAGGTCTCTCCACCACCCTCCTCGAGGCCTATCTGAGGGCCGCCACGGAGGTGAGCCGGCTCGCCGTCGGCAGCCCGGACGCGCTCTCGAAGACAGCCAGGTACACGAACCCGATCGACGTCTCGCAGCACGCCTGGGATCATGTCGAGGGCACGCCGTACGGGACGCGCGGCGGCATGGTGGTGACCCACGACTTCCCGGTGGACGGCGAGTACGTGATTTCGATCGAGACGCTCTTCGGCCGCGGGACAGGCTTTCAGGACGTCGACATCTCCATCGACGGCGAGGGCGTCGCCCTCCTCGGTCTCGAGCACGGTGGACGCTCGACGGTGCCGATCCGCACCGAACCGATCCTCGTGCGGGCCGGCCAGCGCCAGGTCGCGGCTGCGTTCGTACGCACGATCGAGGGGCCGTACGAGGACCGGTTGAAGACGCCAGGGTGGTCCTTCGTCGGAGGCGAGGACTCTCAGGCGTGGGCGAACTATGGCATTACGGCGCTTCCCCACCTGAGCGAGCTGATGATCACCGGGCCGCGGCGGAACAGGGGACTGTCGGAGACGCCGAGCCGGACGAAGATCTTCCACTGCCACCCGGAACGGACCGGGTCGGCCGCGGCGGAAGACCCGGGCGGGGCTCGCGCCTGTGCCGAGTCGATCGCGACGCGCCTCGCGCGCGCCGCGTACCGCCGCCCGGTGACCGAAGAGGATCTCGCCGGGCCGATGGCCTTCTACGACCAGGCGGCCATCGAACACGGGTTCGAGATCGGCGTTCGTACCGCCCTGCAGGCGATTCTCGCCAGTCCGTCCTTCAGCCTCCGTCTCGAGCAGGCTCCAACAGAGGCCGCGCCCGATGAGAGCTACCGAATCGCGGACATCGACCTCGCCTCGCGTCTGTCGTTCTTCCTGTGGGCGGCGAGCCCGGACGACGAGTTGCTGACGCTGGCCGCAGAGAAGCGGCTCTCGGATCCGGACGTTCTCGAGCTGCAGGTGCGCCGGATGCTGGCGGACCCCCGGGCCGAGGCGCTCTCGACGCGCTTCGCCTCGCAGTGGCTGCGGCTTCAGGACGCGGAGGACAATCAGCCCGAGCCCTATCTCTACCCGGACTTCACGGGTCAGCTGCGCGAGGACCTGGTCCGCGAGACGCAGCTCCTCTTCGATCACCTGGTTCGGGAGGACCGGAGTCTCCTCGAACTCTTCACGGCAGACTACACCTTCCTGAACGAGCGCCTTGCGGCACACTACGGAATCCCGGGGGTCCCGGGGCCCGAGTTCCGGCGCGTGATCTACCCCGACGACAGCCGGCGCGGCGTGCTGGGGCACGGGAGCGTGCTGCTCCTGACATCCATGTCCGCGCGGACATCGCCCGTGCTGCGCGGAAAGTGGGTGATGGAGGTTCTCATGGGTACGCCTCCTCCTCCCCCGCCACCCAATATCCCCGCCTTTGACGACACGCGGTCCGCCCGGAACGGACGGCTGCTGACGACACGGGAGCGGCTTGAGATCCACCGGGCAAATCCGACGTGCAACTCCTGCCACAGGTTCATGGACCCGATCGGGCTGGCGCTGGACAACTACGACGTGACGGGACGGGTCCGGGTCCGCGAGAACGGCGTCGCGCTCGACACGCGCGGGACCTTCTACGACGGGACCGACGTGAGCACGCCGGCGGAACTCGTGGACGTGCTGATGAAGCGGCCGGTCCCGCTGGTGCGGAACTTCACTGCGCAACTTCTCTCATACGCGACCGGGCGCCGAACGGAGTACTTCGACCAGCCCGGGATCCGGGCGATCGCGCGCGATGCGGAGGCCGACGACTATCGCATGTCCTCCTTCATCCTCGGTGTCGTGAAAAGTGATCCCTTCCGGATGGCGCGTCCGGCGCCGCCCACGGACAAGCACGGAGCGTCCTCATGAACCTGATAACCGGCACACACCTCTCGCGCCGCACCTTCCTGCGGGGAGCGGGCGCCAGCGTCGCGTTGCCTCTGCTCGACGCGATGATACCCGCCGGACGGCTGTGGGCCGACCCGATGAAGGCGGCGGAATTCACTCGGCTCGTCTGCATCGAGGAGTCGATGGGCGTGGCCGGCTCGAGCGACTGGGGCGACGCGCGTCACCTGTTCGCTCCAGCCACCACCGGGCGCGACTTCGAACTGGTGGCGGACAGCCAGCTGAAGCCGCTGGAAGCGTTTCGCGAGTACATGACGATCGTGAGCAATACGGACTGCCGCTCGGCGGAAGCGTTTCGGGCCGAGGAGATCGGCGGCGATCACGACCGATCGACGGCGGTGTTCCTGACCCAGGCGCACCCGAGGCAGACGCAGGGGTCCGACATCTTCCTCGGCACCTCGCTCGACCAGTTGCACGCGCAGCGCTTCGGGAGGGATACCGTGCTCCCGTCGCTGGAACTCTGTATCGAGGGCATCGATCGCGGCGGCGGCTGCGCGTACAACTACCACTGCGCGTACACGACGTCGCTGGCGTGGGCCACGCCCAGCCAGCCGCTTCCGGCGATTCGGGAGCCGCGCGTCGTGTTCGAACGGCTGTTCGGCGCCGGGGACACGGCCGAGGACCGGGCGGCGCGGCGCCGCACGGACCGCAGTATCATCGACTGGATCGCCACCGAGGTCGTCCGGCTGCGGAGGACCCTGGGCGCGGCGGACCGGGTCGCGCTGGACGAGTACGTGGACCATATCCGCGAGATCGAGCGCCGGATCCAGCTGGTCGAAGCACGCAACACGAGCGGCGAGGAGCGGACCATGCCGGAAGCGCCGTCGGGGGTGCCGGATTCCTTCGAGGAACACATGCGGCTGATGTTCGATCTGCAACTGCTCGCACTGCAGACGGACCTCACGCGCGTCATCACCTTCAAGACCGGCTTCGATCAGTCGAACCGGACGTTCCCCGGCAGCGGCACAACGAAGTCCATCCACGGGGCCTCGCACCACGGCAACGTGCCCGAGGACATCATGGACTTCAACAGGATCAACACCTACCGCCTCGGGCAGCTCGCGTACTTCCTGGAGAGGATGCGCGACACGGTGGAGGGCGATGGGTCCCTGCTCGACAAGACGGCCATCGTCTGGGGCTCGCCGATGGCCGACGGGAACCTCCACAACCACCGGCGCGCTCCGCTGCTCATACTGGGCCGGGCGAACGGGGCTCTGGAGGGCGGCGTCCACCTGCGCGCCCCCGACGGGACTCCGATGGCGAACGCCTTCGTGAGCCTCATGCGGAAGATCGGACACCCGAATCTCGCCACGTTCGGCGACAGCGACGGTGTGCTCTCGCTCGACGTCGCGGGTGGCGCGCCCTCGGGTGGGGGTGGTTCCGGATGAGGGCCGCCGCGGTCACGCTCCTGTTCGCGGCAACGCTGCCGGCGGCTCTGGCGGCGCAACGCTCCGTTGCAGGCAATCCGCTGCTGGATGCCGCCCGGGACGGGGACATCGAGGCGGTCGGCGTGCTGATCGAAGCGGGCGCGCCAGTCGACGCCGGGACACGGATCGGCCGCTACACGCCGCTGCACCTCGCCGCCCGAGGCGGACACGCCGACGTCCTCGCGCTTCTGCTCGACGCCGACGCCGACCCGAACGCCGTCACGACCACCACCGGTGTAACCCCGCTGCACCTCGCCGCGGGCGCCGTGAACGGTGCGGCGGCCGTGACCGCGCTGCTCGAGCACGGCGCCGACCCGAACGCCCGAGAAGCGTCGGCGGGCCAAACGCCGCTGATGTTTGCGGCGGCCGCCAACCAGGCCGCGGCCACGACGGCGCTGCTCGAGGCCGGCGCCGACCCGGACATCGCGACCGCCGCGGTCGATGTCCTGTCCAGACTGGCGCTCGACCGGGAAGCCAACCGCCGCTTCCGCGACATGATTGGCGCGGCGCCGGAGGTGCCGGGGCCGTACGGGCCCGTGGCCGATCCGGACGCCGGACAACCCGGCGAGCCCGGTCCGGCCCACGTTCAGGCGGCCATCCGTGCGCAGCGCGAGTTCCTCCGCTCGGGCTTCGATGTCGGCGACGTGAGCCCCCACTCGCTCGGCCGCACGGGGCCGGACTATCCGGGAGGGCCCGACTTCGTGCGACCCCCGTACCGCGAGGTGCTCGTCGGTCGAACCGGCGGGATGACCGCGCTGCTGCACGCTGCGCGCGAGGGCCACATCGAAGCGGCGGCGGCCCTGCTCGACGGTGGCGCGGACATCGACCAGGCCAGCGCGGACACCACCAGTCCGCTCCTCATGGCGGCGCTGAACGGCCAGTTCGACCTGGCGCTCCTCCTCGTCGAGCGCGGGGCCGATCCCGGCCTCGCGGCATCGACGGATGGCGCCACGCCCCTGTTCGCCGTCCTGCAGACCCAGTGGGCACCCAAGTCCAACTATCCCCAGCCGCGCGCGCAGGACATGCAGGATGCCGGGCACATGGAAGTGCTCCGCGCACTCCTCGAAGCCGGAGCCGACCCCAACCCGCGCCTGAACACGCATCTGTGGTACTGGGAATACGGACTCACCAAGATGGGGATCGACCTCACGGGAGCGACGCCGTTCTGGCGGGCGGCCTTCGCGCAGGACCTCGAGGCCATGAAGCTGCTGGTCGCGCACGGAGCGGATCCCCACATCCCCACGCGGTGGCCCGAAGTCGGGATGCGGGAGCGGCGGCAGCAGGACGGCCGGCAGCAGGAAGACTCCGCGCTTCCCTGGATCCCGGAGGGCGCGCCGAATGCCTGGCCCGTCCACGCGGCGGCGGGAGGCGGGTACCTGGGGCTGGGCGCGTTCAGCGTTCGCAACCGGCCCGACCAGTTCATCCCCGCCGTGAAGTACCTGATCGAGGAGCTCGGCGCGGACGTCAACCAGCGCGACTCGTGGCTCTACACGCCGATGCACTACGCAGCTTCGCGGGGCGACAACGAACTCATCGACTACCTCGTGTCGCGGGGCGGGGACGTCACCGCGATCACCCGCCTCGGGCAGTCCACGGCGGACATGGCGCGCGGCGGCCGGGCCGGGTTCTTCACCCGCGTCCCGTACCCGGAGACGGTCGAACTGCTGACGAACCTGGGGGCCACCCTCGAATGTCTCCACACGCACTTCCTGGACACCGGGGATTTCTGCACCGGCGCGGGCGTCAACGACCCGTGGGCAGCGCCCGCGACCGATGCTGAACAAAAGCGGCCCGGTTCATGAAGATCCGGTCGCTTTGCCTGACTCTTGCCGCCGCGCTTGCGATCTCGGGGTGCGAGGGTGGCGACCGCACGGCCGCCACGACGATGGGCGCAGGGGATGGCGCCGTCGTGAAGGGGGGAGACGACCGCACCGGGCCCTACGATCCCGTAGCCGGGTGGTGGAAGGCCGCACCGAACCACGACGACGAGTGGGGCTGGGGACAGGTGGCCGGCGTGGCGGTCGACCACGCGGACCGAATCATCGTGGTCACGCGCGGGGACTGGCCCGCCGATCGGTCGGTTCCCCGGGAAGGGCGGTTGCGGCGCACGAATTACGTGGTCGTCGCCAACGGGAACGGCGAGATCGTCGAACAGTGGGCGCAATGGGACTCGATCTTCACGCTCCCGCACCAGGTGTACATCAACCCGTACGACCCCGACCGGCATGTGTGGGTGATCGACAGCGGCGGCGGCCAGGGCCACATGCAGGTCGTCAAGTTCACGAACGATGGAAGCGAGATCGTGATGCGCCTGGGCGAGCGCGACCACCCGAAGACCCGCGAAGCCGCCCGGGCGCGCTCCGACTGGGGACCCCATACCTACGGCTGGCCGTCCAAGCTGGCGTTCCTGCCGGACGGGAGCTTCCTCCTCGCCGACGGATACTGGAACTCCCGGATCATCAAGTACTCCGAGGAAGGCGAGTTCGTCACGCAGTGGGGCGGCCTCGGCACCGGTCCGGGCGAATTCGATCTCCTTCACGGTCTCGCTGTGGACGAGGACCGCGTCTACGTCGCCGACCGCCAGAACGAACGCCTTCAATTGTTCACGCACGACGGGGAGTTCATCGAGGAGTGGCCGAACATCTTCGATCCGGTGAACATCTGGCTGGACGACAGCGGGTCGGTCTGGGTCCTGGACGGGAGCCTGAACCGCGTGCTGAAGTACGACCGGGATGGCGTCCTCCAGGATTACTGGGGAGCCTACGGCGCGGCCGGCGCGATCGGGCGCGGCATCTGGCCGGGCGGGCTGTCTCTGCCGCACCAGTTGGACATGGACGAGAACGGCGCCCTGTACATCGCGTCGTACAGCGGCGGCTGGATCAACAAGTTCACGCCGAAGCCGGACGCGGACCCGGACAGGCTCCTGGGCTCGAGGCTGCTGCTCACCCGCTGACGGCCGGCGCAGGCAGCGAGCACTTCCAGGATTGCGGGCTGAAATCTCAACATTATGTTGATTTTTCAGCATCATTCCGTTATGATCAGATATGGACGGGCGCCGGACGGGTTGCCCGCGTTCATCGTCCGGAATAGCGGGGCAGCTTGTGACCGACCTGCCACAGCTCAGCAGACGCGAGCGGGAAGTCATGGACATCATCCACGAATCGGGTGATGCCACAGCCGCGCAGATCCGAGAGCAAATGGCCGACCCGCCCACCGACTCGGCCGTCCGATCCGTGCTGCGGATCCTCGTCGAGAAGGGACACCTGTCAAGCGCGTACGACGGCCCTCGCTATGTCTACTCGCCCACGGTCCCGGCACAGCGGGCGCGCACCTCGGCCATGCAGCACGTCCTGAGGACGTTCTTTGGCGGCTCGGTCGAGGGCGCGGTCGCCACCCTGCTCCAGTTGGAGGACGGCAAGCTCACATCAAGGGAGCGCGCGCGGATCAAGGCGCTGATCGACCAGGCGTCCGAGGAGGGCCGGTGATGAACTGGCTGATCGCACCCCACTCTGCGGACCTGTTCGGACCAGCCATCAGGGCCACCATTCTGAAGCCGAATCGACCGCGCCCGAGCAGCATGGCCACCGCGCTCATGATCACGGCGATCGGCGCGGTGGGGGTCTCGGCGGCGGTCGCGTATCCGGCTCGGATCGCCCAGTCGCCCCACCTTTCGACCCCGGTCTTCGATTCGGGCGAGCATCCAGCTGCAGTCGTGTCCGAACTCGGTGTCTTGTCGCGGGGGATGGTTCTGGACGAGGACCGCGTCGTGCTGTTGGACGGACGAACGCTCCTGTTCGTCAACGTTCGGACCGGTGAACTGTGGACCGCAGGCGGTGAGGGTGGAGGACCCGGAGAGTTCGCCGGTTCGGGTGGGGCACTTGGCCTGTACCGCGGGCAGGACGCACTGACGGTGTGGGATCTGAACAACGATTACCGCCTGACCACCTTTTCGTACACGGGTGACGTCCTCGGCACGAGACGCTTCGATGTGTCAAGCGTCGAATTCGATCACTGGGTGACGGTTGCGCGGCTGTACGGGGTGTTCACCGATGGAAGTCTGGCTTTCATTGATGGCCAATACCATACAGACCAGCCCAGTGCGGCCGACCGACTTCGAGAGTACGTCGCCGAGGTTGGCGAGGACGGAAACAAGCGGACGATCGTCGAGTTTGCGGGCGCGGAAAGCCGCGATGTCCTCTTTAGGCACAGCACATTCGTCGCGATAGGCAATGACCGCGTCGCGGTGGCTGACACGGAGTCTCCGGAGGTCATGATCCTTGACCGGAGCGGATCGTTGTTGTCCAGGCTACCGATGCCCGGTGAGCGCATGGAAGTGTCCGAGGAACATCTGGCGGCCAAGCTGCGCACAGCGAGAGAAGGGGCCAGGCAGAGCCACGAAAGAACGGCAGAGCAGTTCCAGGCGATGGGCCGTTCCACCGAGGGATTGAGGTTTGAGGAACGGGACTACCGTCACAACGAAATCGCTCCGGCCATTGACCGCATGCGGTTCGATGGGGATGGGCGCCTGTGGATGCGACACTACGTCATGCCAGGCGCTAATACGAAGACCTGGACGGTTTGGGATTGGGATGGCGCGTCAACGACGTTTTCGGTCGGCATGCCAGCCAGCGAGAGCTTGCTGGATGTCCGGGGCAGTCTTGTCCTCCTGCGTGTCCGAAGCGAGCTGGGCGTCGACAGGGCCGTGATTCGGCAACTGGTCTTCGGGTAGCGCGTGACCTACTGGCCCGAGGCCAGCGCTCAGCAATTGTATACAGGCGAAACCAACCCCCCGACCGCGCCGTAGTTTCCACTGCGCGCAACCCCTTCCGGCAGCGAATCGACCGGTTCGCTCATGCGCGCGACTCGGGGCGGGAAGTCAACATGGGAACAGGCACGAAGGTGGTTGTCGGGGTGATCGTCGTCGGAGGCCTGGGAGCCTCGGCGTTCGCAGTGCTCACGGCAGGGGACGGCGAGACCGAGGTGGACACGGTCGTTGTGGAGAGGGGCGAAATCGTGGACCGCGCACTCGCGGTTGGACGCATTGAACCACTCGTCGAAGTCAGCGTGAAGTCACAACTCGCGGGCGTCGTGCGCCGGATGTTCAAGGAACCCGGCCAGTACGTCCTTCGGGGTGAGCCTCTGCTCGAGGTCCAGCCCAACCCGACACCGATCGAACTGGTCGAGGCGCGTCGCAGCATCGAATTGCGCGAGATCGAGCTGCAGCAACTCGAGAGGCGCCGCGATCGGCTGGCGGCGTTGCGCGACCAGGGGCTCGCGTCGGAGGAGGAGTTCGAGGACGCCGACTACTCGTTCAACGAAGTCTCCCTCCAGCTCCAGATCGCCCGGGAGCGCCTGGCCCTGCTCTCGGAAGGGCGCGTGACCATCGGGGACGAGGCCATGGAAACGGTCATCCAAAGTCCCATCCAGGGCTTCATCCTGGAGAAAATGGTGGAAATCGGAGATCCGGTGGTCCCGCTCACGACGTTCCAGGAAGGCACCGTTCTCATGACGATGGCCGAGATGGACGAACTGCTCTTCCGGGGAACGGTCGATGAAATCGATGTGGGGCGGCTGACCGAGGGAATGCCGGTCGAGGTCACGATCGGGGCTCTTCCCGACGCGCGCGTCGATGGGCAACTGACGAAGATCTCGCTCACGGGGCGCAACGAGGAGAACGCCACCATCTTTCCTGTCGAAATCGCGGTCGTGGCCGCAGAAGGAACGTTGCTGAGGGCGGGCTATTCGGCCAACGCCCAGGTCATCATCGAGCGCCGCTCGGACATCCTGATCATCCCGGAGCGCGTGGTCAGGTTCGAGGAAGGGGGGACGTTCGTGACCGTTCGCCTGGGGCCCGAGGAGACCGAGGAACGCGAGATCAGGACGGGTCTCAGCGACGGGATCAGTATCGAGGTACTCGACGGCCTGGCGGAGGGCGAGCGCGTCATGGAGCCCCCGCGGCGCGAGATCACCTAGGCAGCCCGTGCAAACGCCGTGAGGCTGGTCGACTCGGTTCGGCAGCTGTGGTCGGACCTTTCCGCCCAGCGTCTGCGCACGGCCGTGACCATACTCGGGATCACCTGGGGCACGGTGGCGGTCGTCGTTCTGCTCGCCTTTTCGGTCGGGCTCGAGCGGCAGACGCTCAAGCGGTTTCACGGGCTGGGGGACCGGATCGTCGTGCTCTTCGGCGGACGCACCGTGCTGGCCCACGCGGGGTTCCGGGAGGGGCGAACAATCCGGTTGCGCGAAACGGATGCCGAGATCCTCGCCCGCCAGATCCCCGACATCACGATGATCAGCCCCGAGTACTCGACACGCGAGGCCCCCATCCGCCGCGGCCCGAACGGCGTCAGTCCGAATATCACGGGCATCCTTCCGGTGTATGGCGAGATGCGGAACATCTTCCCGCTTCCGGGCGGCAGGTTCATCAACGAGCGGGATCAGGAAGAGCGGCGCCGCGTCGTCTTCCTCGGCAACGAGGTCGCCAGTGTCCTTTTCGGGGACATGGATCCGGTCGGCGAGCAGGTGCGGATCGGGGATTCCCCATTCACCGTGATCGGCGTGCTGCAGCCCAAGATCCAGAACAGCTCCTACAACTCGCGCGACGAGGACCGGGTGTTCATTCCGGCGAGCACACACGCAGCCATTTTCGGCTCGCGCTTCGTCTCGAACCTGGTTTACCGGACGGCGGACGCCTCGCGCACCGCAGCGGTAGAGGCGCGAGTCTACGAGGTGCTAGGCAGGAAGTACCGCTTCAATCCGCAGGACGAGGACGCACTCCAGGTCTGGGACACGGCCGAATGGGAGCGCATGTTCGGCTTCATGTTCCTCGGGTTCAAGCTGTTCTTTGCGATCGTGGGCTGCTTCACGCTCAGCGTAGGGGGGATCGGCGTCGCGAACATCATGTACATCGTGGTGCACGAGCGCACGAGCGAGATCGGGATCAAGCGCTCGGTCGGCGCGACCCAACGGTCCATCCTCTGGCAGTTCCTCACAGAGAGCGTCCTCATCGTGGCCATTGGGGCCACGCTCGGCGTGCTCGTATCGGCAGGACTCGTGAAGGCGGTGTCCCTGTTCCCCATGAATGACATTGTGGGCACGCCTGTTATCTCGCTCCAGGTGGCCGCCGTGACGATGGCGCTTCTTGCCTTCGTCGCGATGCTCGCCGGCCTGTTGCCCGCTCGTCGCGCCGCGGCGCTGGATCCGGTCGAATGTCTCCGTCACTAGCAGCGCGTGGACACGTCTGCGGAATGCCGGCACCGGCGCACCGCACCCGCGCGGTGGTCTGACCGATGTGGAAGATACTCTTCGCGGAGGTCCTCGGTGACCTGCGGACTCAGCGCACACGCACATTCCTCACGATCTTCGCCATGGTGTGGGGCACGATCTCGATCGTGCTGCTGCTTGCCTTTGGCCAGGGCCTCCGAAACCAGGTCTCGGTGGGCCTGCTCAATGCCGGAGAACGGATCTTCATGGTCTACGGCGGCCAGACGAGCCTCGAGCACGGGGGTCTCTCGAGGGGACGCCGGATACGGCTGCGGGAAGATGATCTCGACCTGGTCCTGCGTGCGATCCCGGAATTCGAGTTCGGTAGTCCTTCCTACGGGCGTGGCCGGACGCATCTCGAGGCGGGCGAGAACCAGACCACGACCTATATGGAGGGCGTGGACCCGATCTTCTCCGAGCTGCGGCGCATGTTCCCCGCTCCCGGCGGACGGTTCATCAATCAGCGCGACATCGATCAGAAGCGGCGCGTGCTCTTCCTGGGTGACGAGATCGCGGCGCGGTTGTTCGGCGACACGCCGCCGGTGGGACAGACCATCCTGCTCGACGGGCTCTCCTTCCGGGTGATCGGCGTGATGGAGTCCAAGTTCCAGGATTCGAGCAACAACGGCCCGGACGAGAACCGCGCCGTGATCCCGGCCTCCACGTTCCGGAACATCTACGGCAACGAGTTCGTGAACCACCTCCTCGTGCGGCCGCGCAATGTCGCCGACGCGCCGGTCGCCAAGCGGGAGCTGTACCGGGTCCTCGGTGGCCGGCACAGGTTCGATCCGGCGGACGAACGAGCGCTCGGAATCTGGGACTTCATAGAAGACGAGAAGATCGTGGGTCAGATCGGTTTCGGCATCCAGGTCTTCCTGGGACTGGTAGGCGCCTTCACGCTGCTGGTCGCCGGGGTCGGCGTGGCGAACATCATGTATGTCGTCGTGCGCGAGCGGACACGCGAGATCGGCATCAAGCTCGCCGTGGGCGCGCGACGACGGCACATCGTCAACCAGTTCCTGTTCGAGGCGGTCCTCATCACGGTCGGCGGGGGTCTGTTCGGACTCGCGATCGCCTCGCTCCTGGTAGCGGCCATCGACAGCGTTCCCAGCGATAACCCGGCCATGGCATACATCATGAATCCGGAGCTCTCCCTCCCGGTCGCGTCGATCTGCGTCGGCATGCTCATGGCGATCGGGCTCGTGGCCGGAATACTGCCTGCGCGCAAGGCGGCGCGTCTCGATCCGGTGGAGTCCCTGAGATACGAATAGGAGCAGGTCGCAATCAGACGAGCTGCCGGTTGACATGCAGGTGAACACTTGCCTTAGACTGCAATGTGGACATTTATCGCGCGATCGCTGACCGAACCAGGCAGGCCATCCTGGATGAACTCGTCGATCGGCCTCTCCTGAACCGGGTGTCCGTCGTTGCCGGCGCCACCCGCGGCGCCGGTCGGGGCATCGCGCGGATGCTGGGGGCGGCCGGCGCCACCGTCTATTGCACCGGGCGCAGCGTGAACGGACGCCCCGCCACCGCCGGGCGGCCTGAGACGATCGAAGAGACGGCGGAGATGGTGACCGCTGCGGGAGGCCACGGCATCGCCGTCCGCACCGACCATACTGTCGAAGCGGAGGTCCAGCGGCTGTTTGCGCGCGTCCGCGCCGAGCAGGGCCGGCTCGACGTGCTTGTCAACGACATCTGGGGCGGCGACGCGCTGACCGAGTGGGGAGCACCCTTCTGGGAACTCTCCACAGCTCAGGGGCTCGAACTGCTGGAGCGCGCCGTCCACAGTCACATTATCACGAGCCGGCACGGCGTGCCCCTGATGGTCGAGCGCAACGCGGGACTCGTCGTCGAGGTCACCGACGGCGACACCCTTGGGTATCGCGGCAATCTCTTCTACGACCTGGCCAAGAACGCGGTCATTCGGCTCGCCTACGCGATGGCGGCCGACCTGCATGCGCACCGGGTGACCGCGGTGGCGCTCACGCCGGGACTGATGCGGTCCGAGGCCGTACTCGACCACTGTGGAGTCACCGAAGTGAACTGGCGGGACGCCATTGAGCAGGATCCGTATTTTGCCGAGTCCGAGACGCCGTGCTACGTAGGGCGGGCGGTGGCGGCGCTGGCCGCCGATCCGGACGTCGGGGCCAAAAGCGGCGGCCTGTTCTCAAGCTGGGAGCTGGCCAAGGAGTACGGCTTCACCGACGTCGATGGCCGCCAGCCGGATTGGGGCACCTTCTTCCCTCGGAAGGTGCGGGAGATCATCGAGCGGGGCACGCCGCCAAGCGAGGATGACATGGACCTGTTCGTGGTTCGTACCCGCCTGTACCAGGTGGAAGGCGATCCCGCGGCGACCGACGAGGCCGCGCGGTTGCGGGCCTACCTCGAGCGCCATCGCCGACTGCCGTCATGAAGTCGCCCCGTTCCGTGGCGTTCACGCGGTCGGTGAATCCGTCGTGATCGGTACCGGCGGGGTCCCGAAAACGCACGAGCCCCTGAGTGATAGCCGCAGGCGAGAGAACCTCGGCGCCGGGAAGGGAACCGATGCCCTCTACGAGGCTTGCAGCCGCACCGCTGCATCGCTCGCTGGCGACACCTTCGCCCATAAAGCCAACCACGTCACGCAGCGATAGCCCACGCCGCTGCAACCCGCTCGCCGGCGGGGAGGTTCTTGGGGATCGCAGGGAGCAGGCCCTGCCGAAGGCGCGAGCCCCGGCTGATGTCCTTTCCGGCCCCTAGGGCGTCGCATCAACCCGCCGCCTGACGCCCGTTCCGGGCGTGTCCGCGTTCGCCTCTCCACTATCCTTATCCCCGTCCGTCGGACGACGCGTAGGCGGAGGTGCGTTCGGTGCTCTGGAAGTCCGCTCGCTGACTGCCTTCCACGAAGGCGGGTGCAGGCTTCATTTCTCATGGGACAACGAGTCATTTGCTGGAAAATGCCGAGGTGGTGTACCCTTGACCCGCTTCCCAAGTACTCGTCACGCAAAGAGGAGACTATCCATGGTTGTCCGGGGCTGGTGTACACAATTGTGTTTCGAGATGCCACATCGTGATTGCGTCATCTACTTTCCCTAGGTTGGTCCTGTGACTGGATCGTCGTCACCGTTCAACAGCGTCGCGGTCGCGATCCTGCTCAGCCTGGTTGTACCATCCGGGCGTCTTGCAGCTTTCACTCCTCAGTTGGGACCCACGCTGCTGTATCAAGACAGCGTGATACTTCAGGAGACAGCTGAACATTTCATCGGCGCCCCTGTCGGCATGCTGCTCGGCCCGAATGAGTCGTTCTTGGTGCCTGATATGTTTGCGAATCAGGTGCTCCACTTCGACGCCGCAGGCAGGCTCATCCGGGTAATCGGCAGACAGGGCCAGGGGCCAGGGGAGTTCGCGAGAGTGGTCGATGTGGGGTTCGCAAACGACAGTGTCTTTGCTGTCCTTGACGTGTTCGGCTTGGACCTTGAGGTCTTCGATTGGCGCACCGGCCAGCACATCGGCGCGATTGCGGTCGAGCCGCGCGAGCGACTGACAGTGCTGTCGTTGGTTGGGGATTCTGTTTGGTTCGGAGGAATGAACGGCGAGGGATGGAAGGCAGTGGGGGTAATGGGCCTCGGTGAGCTGCTCGCGAGAGCCCGCCGAGGTGCCGAGTCTGCGGCTATGCCCCTTCTGGATCGCGTTGACGTTCCCGGCATCTATGTAATGAACCCGCGGATGTTCGGTAGCCTCGGCCGTGCGGTGTTAGATGTGGGGCCGTCTGATTTCCTCGTCGGGTTCGCGGGATCATCGTTCTTGATGCGATTCTCATCTGGTGTTGCGGTGGATACGCTGTGGCTGGCCCACCGCGCGCGGCGGGGTCCACCCACCACGGATTTCAGTAGCTCCCAAACCCCGATGGGCCTTGACTTTGTAAGCGAGATTTCCGTTATGGCGCTGCTATCCAGAGACGACAACGGGAATGTGATTACCGTCCACCAAGAAGCGGAAATGGATGGTCGGCAACTGTCGAATGTCAGACTCTATGTGGTCACCGCAAGCGCCGATGGAAGTCGGCAGTGTCTGGACACCGTCATCCCGACCTCCGGCATCGGTACTCCGAGGGTCAGGCTGTCTGGTTCACGCCTCTTTGTGTTGGACCAGAGAATCCGCGCGTCTTCCGGCACTGATCCGCAGCGGAACGTGACGACCGTCGTGCGTCGCTTCACGGTGGATCCCTTGAGCTGTACGGGCCAAGTCGTGTTTGAATCGGGAAGCGGTCGCTAGGATGACGGGTCTGGAGAACGATCATCGACCCGATCCTTGCTATGCCATGTCGACGCGAGAGGCTCCCGTCGGCGTTGCGTGGTTCTCGGCGCAACGACTTCGACGGTGTCGCGGTGGCGCGTGCGATCAGGGGTGGGCCGTGGCGATGGATCTCGGGCCCGACAACCCGTGACCGGCCAAGTGGTCACGGTTCCGGAGGAAGCGCGGGCGCACAATCCCGGAGTACCGGAGCCGAAGCGTGGGCAGCGGCTGGCACCCGCTGAGGCGGAAGTTCGCCTGCGATGTCATGACCAGCCGCTCAGGGTGCCCTGCGAGCTGGGCGCTTGGGAATGGGCCTGGGTAGACTTGAACTACCGACCTCACGCTTATCAGGCGTGCGCTCTAACCACCTGAGCTACAGGCCCCAAAGGCCCGAAAACCTAGAAGCGCCGGGCCGCGGCTTCAAGGCCCCACCGTCTCGGTCGACCGCGCGGCCGCCTCAATCCGGTGCGCGGGCCGAACCCATCCACCGCCCGGGCCGGGGTCCCGCGCCTGGCGCAGCGACGGCGCCAACCAGCGTGTCGTCTTCGTCAAGCAGGGTGACCGCCCCGCTCCGCGTCATCCAATCGCGGGCGGCCGCGCTCGCCCCGATGATCACGATCCTGGCTCCCGGCATCAAGACGCGCAGGCATTCCCCCCACCACCCCTCCCCCGCCCCTC
>LXNJ01000805.1_pt1 | contig 20284 bp, 16 predicted proteins | sample 809081 | NCBI WGS metagenome assembly LXNJ01 (sample SAMN04870510, study PRJNA318959) | sponge metagenome | biome: sponge; feature: marine sponge reef; material: water | host: Petrosia ficiformis | place: Greece: Milos, Mediterranean Sea | collected 2013-05-29 | depth 5-7 m | reverse complement strand
CGACATACTGTTCCAATACTGATACGCGCCTTCCACGCGGTGAAACGGATGGTCGGGTTTGAACTGCCGGGAAAGCGAGAACACCACCGCGTCCGCATTGAACGAAGTGCCATCGTGAAACACGACGTTCCGCCGGAGTTTAAAGGTCCACGTTTTCAAGTCGTCCGATGCCGTCCAGGACTCCGCCAGGCCCGGCGCCAACTCGGTATTTTCCGGCCGGAAAGTTACGAGGTTATCGTATATATTGTCGCAGACCTTGAACGATTCGCCATCGGTCTCCAGCGCGGGATCCAGCCCCACCGTATCGCCGCCCCTGCCGAACACCAGGGTTCTGGGGCGCTCGGCCTCACAGGCGACAACGGCAGACAACAGGAACAAAAGCAGAAGTTGTATCCGCATTGACAATCTCCCTTCAGAGTTGCATCAAAATTTCCGGAGGTCTTCGCGCGGCTGCAAACGCGCCGGTCTGCGTTGGTCAAATCCACCGTTGTTACGAGGTCGTGGCTGCGCTCGCCCGCCCGGACCGACACCCGTTCGCGAACGCACCTGGAACGCCAGAACAGCTTCCAAGAAAAAGCGGCCGGCAGGCCTGATGACACGCCCTGCTGACCGCGAGTCCCGCGTCCCGAAAGCAGGTCACCAGGGAGCAATCTATTTCCGGGACGGAACACGTGAAGCCAACATCCGTTAACTATTCCGCGAACGCCGCGTCGAACGCCACGGCCGACGGTTCGAAATCCACGCTGTTTACGAAGGCACACGCCTCTGCCGCCCCGTGTTCACGGTCCATTCCGGAATCTTCCCACTCCACGGACAGGGGTCCGCCATAGCCAATGTCGTTCAAGGCGCGAATGATCTCTTCGAAGTCCACGCTGCCACGGCCCAAGGACCTGAAATCCCAGGAGCGGTCAGGATCGCCAAACTCGGTGTGGCCGCCGAAAATCCCCGCTCGCGTGGGCATCGGCGACAGGTACGCGTCTTTCATATGCACATGATAGATGCGGTCGTTGAACTCCCGGATGAACGCCACGTAGTCCACATTCTGGTAAACCAGATGGCTGGGATCGTAATTGAAGCCGAATTCGCTCCTGCCTCCCAGCGCCGCGACCGCCCGTGCGGCCGAGGCGTTATCGAATGCGACTTCCGTGGGGTGCACCTCAAGGGCAAACCGCACCTCGTGCTTTGCAAACGCATCGAGAATGGGGTTCCAACGATCCGCGAAATCCCTGAACCCCGCGTCGATCGCATCCGGGTCCACCGGGGGGAACGAATACAACAGATGCCAGATGGAGGATCCCGTAAACCCGTTGACCACGCCAACGCCCAACGCCTTTGCGGCTTCCGCCGACGTCATCATGTCTTCGGCCGCCCGGCGTTTCACACCTTCCGGACTGCCATCCCCCCACACGTGCGGGGGCAGTATCGCCTGGTGGCGTTCGTCGATATTGTCGCAAACCGCCTGCCCCGCGAGGTGATTGCTGATCGCCCAGAATTTCAGCCCGTGCTTTTCCAGAATCTCGTGCCTGCTCCGGCAGTAGCCGTCGCTGGAGGCTGCTTCACGGACGTCCAGATGGTCTCCCCAGCAGGCCAGTTCCAATCCGTCGTAGCCGAACTCGGCCGCTTTCTCCGCCATCATGTCTAGGGAGAGGTCGGCCCACTGGCCCGTAAACAAAGTACATGGTCTCGCCATAACCATTGCTCCTTCCAGATGATCCCTGCCCCCGCCAGTACAACAAGGCAAACAGGCGGATGCGGGAATTTACACTTCCGGGACCTCCCGCCACCGGTCTGATTTCGCCGAATCGCCGGCTGCTTCGAGCACCGCCTGCACCCGTGCGCCTTCCCTGAAATTCGGCGAGGCCTCCCGGTCGTTGGCGATCGCTTCGAAAAAGTCCTTGACCTCGTGGACAAACGTATGCTCCCACCCGACGATATGGCCCGGCGGCCACCAGGCCGACATGTAAGGATGGACGCCTTCGTTCACAATGATCTCGCGGAAGCCCTGAATATGCCCTTCGTCCTCGCGGGAATAAAACTGCAATTCGTTCATTTTTTCCAGATTGAACGCAATACTGCCCTTGCTTCCATTGATTTCGAACCGGTTGTGGTTGCGCCGGCCCGCCGCGAACCGGGTGGCTTCGAACGAACCCAGCGCGCCGTTGGCGAATCGCGCCAGGAACAGCGTTGCGTCGTCCACCGTGACCTTCCCCATCCGATCCGATTTACCGCCGGAGGCGCCCAGCGACGCGTCGATCGATTCCGCCAGCGGCCGTTCCTTGATAAACGTCTTATCGGCGGCCACGACGGCCTGGATGTCTCCAACGAGATGCAGTGCCAGGTCGATAATGTGCGCATTCAGATCCCCGTGCGGCCCGGAACCCGCCTTGTCCTTCTCGAAACGCCACACCATCGGGAAATCCGGATCGATGATCCAGTCCTGAAGATACACCGCCCGCCAGTGATAGATCTGTCCGATCCGACCCTCTTCGATCAGCTGCCTGGCCAGTGCGACCGCCGGAACGCGCCGGTAGTTGTACGCGACCATGGTCTTCGCCTGGGAACCCTCCGCGGCCCGCAGCATGGCCCTGGCCTCTTCCAGGTTATTTGCCAGAGGCTTCTCGCAGATGACATGCTTGCCCGCTTCGAGGGCGGCGATCGCCATCGGCATATGCAGATTCCCGGGCGTGCAGATATCAATGACGTCGATATCGTCGCGGGCGACCACGTTCTCCCAGTTCGTATCATACTCCTCCCATCCGAACGTCCGAGCGGCCTCCGCCACGTTTTCCCGGTTTGAACCACAGATCGCCTTCATGACCGGTTCAACGCCCGTATCGGGAAAGAACATCGATACCTTTCGGAACGCGTTGCTGTGCGCCTTCCCCATGAACGAATAACCCAAAAGGCCGATATTCAGTCGCGTGGCCATAGATTCCCCCTTGTGCGATTCCAACTCCCTGTCAGAAACGGCACCAATATATGATTCTGCATCACCGTGTCAACGCCTATCCGAATTCGCAATGATAACCAACCCTCAATCGGCTTTATACCCGATGCAGTACAGGTGCGTTGCCGTCCTCATAAAGAGCTGAGATCCTGAGGATACGGGAGATGACAACGTGTACGTATCGTCCAGTTCATTTGTCGCAAGGACTTCGAATTTCGGACCGGCAGCCAGGACGGTCGTCACGGCATATTCATTCAACAGGAACAATTTCCCGTCAGCCAGATGCGGCGACGCGCTCACCGTACCCTGCGCCGTTCTCTCGGGCCCCCAGACGACGGCGCCGGTCCTCGCGTCCAGACACGTTACCAGACCGCGATCGTCAACCATGTAAAAGTACTTGCCGTCGCAGACCGGCGTCGGCACGTCCGGTGCGGCCGCACCCTCCCACTTCCATTTCACGTTTCCGGAGACATCGCCGGTCCCGCCTGCAGCCAGGGCCAGCAAGGGACGCCGCCGGGTCGGCGCATAGATCAGATCGCCAACCGCAACGGGCGAGGCTACAATGCGGTAGTTCCCGCGACGCTCCGGATTCAGGCCGTACGCCCGCCAGATTTCCCGCCCCGTAGCCGGATCGTGCCCCGTGACGCAATCGCCGCCCGTAATGACGATCTGAGTCTTTCCACCGTGCTTCAACAGCACCGGGGTCGTGTACGAATCCGGAGACTCCCTGGAGGCGTCGGTCGCGCGTTCTTCGCGCCAGACTTCCTTTCCGTTCGCGGCGTTCAGCGCGACGATATACGAGGGTTCATCCGTGTACGATCCGTGAAGGACCTGCAGGATGAGCTTGCCGTCGTGCAGGATCGGAGAAGACGCATACCCGAAATTCAGGCCGAATTCGCCGTAGTCCCTTTGAATGTCGCGGGTCCACACCAACTTACCGTCCATGTTCAGACACGCCGCAACGCCGTTCCCGGTAACGGCCCACACGTGCGCGCCGTTCGTAACGGGCGAAGGCGAGGTATTGTTGTGCTTGCGCCAGAGTTCGTTGCCTTCATCCAATTTGTACCGCCAGCGTTCACTGCCGTCCTTTCTGGACAGGCACAGAATATAGATCTCCGGTCCGCCAGGCTCCCGTTCCTCCGGCTTTTGCGACGGCGACGGAGACATCAGGAAAATGCGGTCGTTCCAGACAATCGGCGTGCTGCCGCTCCACGAGGGTAACTCCGCTTTCCAAATGACGTTCTTGTCAGGACTCCAGGACGTGGGCAGATTCCGGGCCGAACTCACCCCGTTCTGCTGAGGCCCCCGCCATTGCGGCCAGTTGTCGGCGTGAACGCCAGACGGGAAAAGAAACAACAGACACAGCCCGCGCGTAATTCGACCCGCCATGGTAATTCCTCCTCAAGCGAGTGAGTTTCACTTTGTTTTTCATCCGGTTTGACAGATATTGCCCGGCGATGGTTCCCGTTCTCCGGTAGCCGACGCCGGCAGACGGGATGAACCAGATGGCGGTCGATTACCGTAAACTTGATTACTGAAAGGACGATACATGCGCCTGTTCGACGGGGAAACCCTCAACGGCTGGGCGGCCACCGGCAGTCCGGACGGCTGGAAGGTAGATCAAGGTTGTATCTTCTGCGCCGGGGAGAATGGGAAATACCTGTATTATACGAAGGACCGGTTCAGGGATTTCGAATTGTCGCTCGAGTTCAGACACCCGCCTGGGGCCAACAGCGGCGTATTCTTCCGATGGACCGATCTGGACGACCCCGTGCAGACCGGCATCGAAATCCAGATCCTGGACACGTACGGCCGGAAACCCGCAACCGTCAAGTGCTGCGGCGCGGTCTATGACGTTCAGGCCCCCACGCACAACGCCTGCAAACCCGCGGGCGAATGGAATGCCATGGCCGTTTACGCCGTAAACAACGCCATCCGGGTTGATCTGAACGGTGAGCGAATCACCGAAATGGATCTGAGCCGCTGGACCACCCCGGGCCGGAACCCGGACGGCACGCCCAACAAGTTCAATCGCGCGTATTGCGAAATGACCGAAACCGGGTACATCGGCCTGCAGGACCACAACAGCAGGATCTGGTTCCGCAACCTCGAAATCGAAAAACGCTGACGCACTCGAATACGAACCCCACCCGCTCGGGGGCAGGTGGGTTGTTGGTGAAGTCGGATTTCACGAGCAGCCTGAACCCCAACCCCTACAACCCGTAGTGCGCGTTGATGGGTCTCTGGTATTCGTCCGCGTCGCCCCGCAGCATCTCGTCCAGCGAGACTTCCCTTCCGAGCAGTCCCGACTCCAGAATCGCGTAGCTCAGGGCCAGGTCGATCGTCCCCTCATCCCCCGACATCCGTACCGGCGAACCGTCGCGGATCGCCAGCAGCCAGTCCAGGTTCTCCAGCGCGAATGGATCGGTGATCCCGCCGGGCATCGCTTCGTCCCGTTCCCGTTCCGCGGCCTCTCGCCGGAACCGGCGCAGGACGTCTTCCCCGTTTCCGTCCCCCGCGAAGATCTTCCCGTCCGACAACGCCCCCGTACTGCCGAATACGTTGGTTCCACCCGGAACCCCGATCTGCGTGCCCCTGGCGCTGCGGGCCACCGCGATGTGCCCGATCGCTCCGTTCGCAAGCCGGAAATTGGAAAAGAACGCGTCGTCCACCTGGTTCTCAACCTCGTCTGCAACCCCGCGGTCGTCGTCCGACATCAGCACCCGGACCGGCTCCAGAATACGCCACAGGGCCTGCACCGAATGCACCGGTCCGCAGATCGTCCGAACGCCATTGAAGAGATGTACGCCCAGATCGATCGACACCCCGCCCCCGGCGCCCAGCTTTGACTGCCTCCACGGCGTGCGTGCGGCAACCAGATCAGGCCGGTGGGACCGGAACCCGATCACGCCGCGGTAGACCATCTGCACGTCACCGATCAATCCCTCCGTGACGGCCCATCGGTTCGCACGCACCGCGGGCGTGAAATTCACGTTTTCCGCAACGCTCAACACCGTGTTCGTCTCCGAAGCCACCTCACACATCTGCTGGGCGGCCCTGACCGAAATCGCCATCGGCTTTTCGACCGTCACGTGCATGCCGGCCCGCATGGCATCGATGGCGATGGTGTGATGCGTATCGTGTCCCGTCAGGATGCATACCGCGTCGACCGGCCCGCGTTCCAGCATCTCGCGATAATCCGTGTAAACCGCCGTTTCCTGACCGGGATGCAGGTCGCTGATGTACGCGTGCGGCGCGTTCAGCGGGTCACCCGGGGCTTCCACCGGCGCCGGTCTGGGACCCGGACCTTCGCCACGCGTTCGAAAACGGAGGGCGTCCTCACGTTTCCTTGCGCACAGCGCCGTCACCCGGAAGAGATCCCCGAACCCCGCTTCCTGCAACGTTCGGAACCCGCGCAGGTGTGCGTTCAGGATTCGCCCGCAGCCGATCACGCCAATCCGAATTACAGAAGACATTCAGGATCTCCATTAAACGACTGAAGTGGCAGACCTCACGCCAAACGCGGATCCGAGGGCATCATCCGCGTGCCGACGCACCGGTCACAAGGCCCGGCAAGCCGCCGTCAGATCCAGCCCGGCGTACCGATGGTATCCGCGATCGGAATCGCCCGTTCAAGTTCCGCATCCGTCAACGATGGCATTTCTGCAGTGCCGGCGTTTTCATCCACCTGCCGGCGGTTTTTAGCGCCGGCAATCACGCAGGACACACCCGGGTGATCCAGCACGAAACGCAGGGCCGCCTGTGCCATGGTTCGCGTCCGGTTCTGCAGAAACAGCAACTGCGGCAGCCGCTTCAGTCCATCGACCGTCTCGGGTTTGTTGAACCGTTCGTACCGCACGTCGTTTTCCGGGATCGTCCGTGCTTCCGCTCCGAAATACTTGCCCGTCAGTTGCCCCTTTGCCAGCGGCACGCGAATCAACGTACCGATATTCTCCGCCTTCGCCCAGTGCAGAAACCCATCCGCGGTGCGTTCGAGCAGATTATAGCCCACCTGCAGCATATGGACAGACCCGAACGCCCGGAGCCTCTCCACGGCTTGCCTGTCATTGGTGGAAATGCCGTACCACCGCACCTTGCCGGCCTGCCTGAGCTTCGCCAGCGTGTCCATTACCGTTGGCATCGCCCACTCGTAAGGAACGGCGTGCAACTGGTAGGCGTCTATGTGGTCCATCGCCAACCGTTTGAGGCTGAGCTCACACGCCTCTGTAATTCGACGCCGCACCGCGGACACGTCCCGTGATTCAGGATCGATGCCCGCGTTCGGCTGGACCTTCGTGGCCACAATCCATTTTTCTTTCCGTCCTCGCAGCGCTTTGCCCGTGAGAACCTCGCTGTGCCCGTCGCCATAGCTTTCAGCGGAATCGATCAGATTGATGCCGAGTTCCTCGCAGCGATGAATCAGCGCAATCGACTCGGAGTCCCCGGTTCCGGTCCATCCGAACCGCGTACCGTCGGCCTGCCGCTGCATCCCCGAAATGGGAAACGCGCCGAGGCCGATTTCCGAGACCGTCAGTCCGGTCTGTCCCAGCGTACGGTATTTCATCGCACATCCTCCTCCAGGACCGCCCTGGTTTCGACTCCAGGCGGGAGGGAAACCTCCTGCCACGCCGCTCCCGGCCGCCGCCACGAGACGGCCTCCTCCGAGTCGCCACCGTTGCAGATCCGCACGTTTCCAGTGGACGGGCCGGGCGGGACGACCAGCGAGACCACCCGTTCGGGCAGACCGTACTCGCCTCCAGACCTGCGGAATTCCACCGCGGGCGCCACCGCGCCAAGTTGCTCCCGGGCGCCGAGCAGCAAGGGTCCGTAGCATCCGGTCACGGCTCCCGAACCCCAGTTTCTACCGTGGCCCGCCGCCACGGAGCAGACCGCCCCGCCCATGTCCGCGTGCTCCCTTCCACCCCTCAACACACGTCGCGCCACTTTCAGCTTCCGCGCCGCCTGCTTCAATGCCCGCGATGCAAACGTCACGTCGCCGGTTATCTGGTAGGCGAGCGTCAACGCAGCCGTACACGGCTCGCGCGTCGGCGCGACGTGGTCCATGCCATCAGTCTGCACGCCCCAGTGCAGCATATCCGCCCGCTTCCCCACGCCGGGAAAGACCATCCGTGGAACCTCGGGCGCCATCAGCACGAGTTCGCCGGGTTCCTCGTCCGAAAGCCGCCGGACCATTTCCCGGATCCGGCCGTCCAGCGTATCGTCGCCAAAGGCGCAGCGGTAGAAGGACAGGGCTGCGGCGCCGGGATCGCAATAGGGGTCGTGAAGCATGCCGACGAGAGGCTCGACAATCCGAAATCCCGCGTCGCGAAATACCTTCTCGCCGGACAGCAGAAACAGATCGCCCAGCGCGTGGACGGCGCCTGAGGCAAGCAGCACCTCCACGCCCCTTGCCGGACCGTCCGGCAGATGGTGGCTTGCGGCGCTCATCCGACGCTGCGATACCGTATACTCGCATTCGCTCAGAGGCCGTCCGTCCGGCCCCCACATCACGGGTAATTCCCCGTCAGGCGCGGCCACGATCATCTCCGCGCGGCGCCTTCCGTACCGCAACGCCCAGTCCAGGTACCGATCCTGTTTCAGCACGCGGTAAGCCGCCAGGGCAATGTGAATGAACCGGAAGTGCTCCGCCAGTTCCACCGCGTGCTCCGGATCCCGCCCCACGGTCCGTGTACCGATGTGGTATCCGAAGAACCGGTTCCGGTCCCAGTCGAACCACGCCGGAATCCCCTTCTCCCAGTTCCCGATGTGTTCGGCCGCATCCGCAAGCAGTCTCGCACCGACCCGGTCCTCCGGAAACAGACCCAGATAGCGCGGGAGAAAGAGCAGGAACGGCTCGGTGCCATGATGCGCCTCCGCCTCCGGCTCGTAGCCGTGCAGACATTCGCGCCGGACCCAACCCGCAAGCTGATCCCGGAGATACTCGAAATGCTCCACGACCGCCCGATCGCCCGTTGCAAGAAAGTGCGGGAACCAGGCCAGAGCGTAGTTGGCTTCGTCCTCGCCGCCGCCGTGTCTGCCCGGCGGATCCATGCGCCGGCTCTGCGCCAACCAGGCGTCCATCTCCTTCCGGAGAGCGGCATAGTATCGAAAACAGGCCTGCATATGCGGTCTACAAGAGTGTCTGCAGGAGCAGCGTCGCCAACCCCAAGTAGATCAGGATGCCGGCTACGTCGTTTGCCGTCGTGATAAACGGACCTGAAGCGACGGCCGGGTCGATCCCGATTCGATCGAAGACAATGGGTGTAATCACACCGAGCAAGACGGAGAATCCGATGACCAGAAACATCGCCGCGCCAACGCAGATCCCGACGAGCGCCTGCCCGAACCATAGCCAGGCGACCGCACTCGCGGCCAGCCCGCACGCCAGCCCGATCAACGCGCCCGCGCCAACCTCCCGGAAGACCATTTTGAACATCAGACCCGAAGAAAGGCGGCCCGTTACCAGGCTCCTGACGGTCACCGTTGAAGCCTGCAGACCGCTGTTTCCTCCGGTTGCCATGATCACCGGAATGAACGACGCCAGGGTAATGGCCCGTTCGAGCGTCACTTCAAACCGGTGAATGACCAGCCCGGCCAGGAAACTCCCCAGCAGGCACATCAGGAGCCATGGCAGTCGGGTGAACGCCACACGCACCACCGAAGGCCGCTCGATTTCGACGTCGCTGGTGCCCGCCATCTTGTAGATGTCTTCTGTCGCTTCCTCAATGATCACATCCATCACGTCGTCGACGGTAATCTGACCGATGACGCGCCCGCCGCGGTCCACCACGGGCATGGCCACGAGATCGTACCTTGTAAAAAGCCGGGCAATGTCCTCCTGGTCGGTCTCAGGCGTCACGCTGATCACGTCCGTATCCATCAACCGGCCCATCGCGGCGGCGGGCGGCGCGGTGACCAGCAGATGCAGCGGCACAACGCCCTGCAACTTTCCTTCGGCATTCACCACGTACAGATTCAGGATCTCCGCCGACGCCGCTTCCTGCCGCAACGTTTCGATCACTTCGAGGGCCGTGGAAGAGACGTCAGCAAGGACCAGCCGCGGCGTCATCAAGCCGCCCCCCGAGTCCTCGTCGTGGGCCATCAGAGCCTGAACTTCCCGAGCCTCCTCCGACGCCATCAAACCCAGGACCTCTCCCGCGTCCTCCTCCTCCAGATCGGACAGCACGTCGGCCGCATCATCCGGCGCCATCTCCTCAACCAGCCCGGACAGGGTCTCCGGTTTCAGGTCTTCGGCGATGGCGCGGGTGGTGAAGACATCCGATTCGGCCAGCACCTCAACCCCCAGGCCGTCCTGAAGCAGACCGAACACGATTTCCCGCGTACCGTCGTCCAGCCTTTGGATGAGGTCTGCCACGTCAGCCGCACGCTGCGCGTTCAATACGCGGGCAAGGGCTTTCCGGTCGTCAAGCGCGAGGAGTTCGGTTGTGAGTTCCAACAGCGCATCGATACGCGCCGCTGTCCCCTCGCCCGATGAATCGAATGTTCCGTAATCGTCCGCCACAACGTCCTCTGTCAGGAGATCCGCTTCAGACCCATTTCGAACGCCGATACAATCCGGTCCGCTTCCTTTCGTGTCAATATCAAGGGCGGCGCCAGGAAGAAAATACTCTCGGGGCCGTGCGTCACGTGGCTCATGCGTCCCACGATGACGCCCTGATCAACGATGCCGGCCTGTACCGCCGCGACCCGGGACGAGTCCAGCATATCGCCGTTCCGAGCCGCAAGTTCGACGGCGATCATCAGGCCCTTGCCCCGCACTTCGCCGATGAACGGAGAATCCAGTTGTTCCAATGCATCCAGAAGGTATGCGCCAACTTCCGCGGAATTCTCCCAGAGTCGTTCGGCCGTCAGAATGTCCAGATTCGCCAGGGCCGCCGTACAGCAGACCGGATGCCCGCCATAGGTGGCCACCGAGGAGAATTCCCGGTGCTCACCGGGTTCCCCCTTGAAGGTTTCGAACACCTCCGGCGTCACCGCACACGCACCGAGAGGCAGATAACCGCTGGACACGCCCTTCGCCATGGTCATCATGTCCGGGACCACACCCCAGTGCTCGGCGGCAAACAGCTTGCCTGTCCGGCCGAAGCCCGTTATCACTTCGTCGAGGATCAGCAGCACGCCGTATTGGTCACAGATTTCGCGAAGGCGCGGCAGGTACCCGTCCGGCGGGATGATCACGCCGCCGCCGCCGATGATCGGCTCGGCGATGACCGCCGCAACCGTTGTCGGGTCCTCCTGTACAATAACCTCTTCGACCTCGTTCGCACACGCCACGCCGCCGTCGGGATAGGTCAGTTTAGACCCAAAGCGAAAAGACCACGGCGGATTCACATGAATAAAGCCCGGCATCAGGGGTTCGAACCCGGCCCGCCTGGCAACCTGTCCCGTCGCGGACATGGCGCCAAAGGTGAACCCGTGATACCCCCGGTATCTCGCAATCACCTTGAACCGGTTCTCGCCCGGGTATTTCTGCCGGCCATACTGCCTGGCAATCTTCAGCGCGGTCTCGTTCGCTTCCGATCCGCTGTTCGAAAAAAAGAGATGGTTCAGATCCCCGGGCAGAAGATCAGCCAGCCTGGATGCGAGCTTCGCGGCGGGAAGATTTACGTGCAGATGCGGATAGTACGAAAGCTGCAGCATCTGTTCGTACACGGCTTCCGCGATCTCCCGGCGGCCGTATCCGACGTTGACGTTCCACAGCCCCGCGTAAGCATCCAGGAACTCCCGGCCCTCCGCGTCCACGACCGTGGTTCCCTTTGCCTTGTGGATCACCATCAGATCGCGGTGCTCCAGCGACCGGTGCTGTAACATCGGATGCCACACGTGCGCGCGGTCCTGCGCCCGAATCTCACGAGCATCCAGTTGACGTTTGTCCTCCATCGAATTCTCCCGTTCAAAACCACGTTATTCGCCTTGACTCCCGAGGGTCTGGGATCTACTTTGTAGCCGCTCCTTCAAGAGCAACATCATACGGTTTTCAATGGCTGAAGTCAAGGTCAACGCCCAAGTTCACGTCCGCCCCTTCCACGCCTCGGATCGATCGCTTCCCCTGAATTTACGCACCGCCGGGGGCCCGCCTGATCTCCTCATGCGGGTGTATGACAATCGAATCTCACTGCGCATGGCGGACCCTCCGAGGTTACGGGAAATTCCATGGCCGCACCCGAACACCATACCGTTATCATCGTGGGCGGTGGCCCGGCGGGTCTTCCACTTGCCGTCGTCCTCGGCGGGTGGCACCCGTATTATCGCGGCGGCGACCTTTTCAGTAGTCGATACGAGCAGGTCGACCGCTACCTTCGCAGCAAAAACGGCACGCTGCTGGGCCTCGACTTCAGAGCCGTAACGAACGCCGGCATCCGTCCGGCGGACCTGTTTCGCATTCTGCACCATCCGGGGCAGAAGTTCCGCGGTGAGGGTGAAATCGCGCTGGATTTCCGCAGACGCCAACCCGTCGACGTATTGCTGATCACACGGGAAGAGGTTGGCGGCGTGTGGAACAGCGTTCCGGAAAACATGCTTACGCTGTCACCGGGGCAATGGATGGAATTCGCCTTTCATCCGCTCGACCGGCATTGCCGCGAACAACGAATCGATCTTGACGTCAATGCACTGATTGCCAAAAGACACCTGATTGACTACTACCACGCCGTGCCGCGCCGCTTCGAAGTCGCCGACCGCATACGCACACACGAAGAAGTGACCCGCATCCTGCCTCACGACGCCGGCTTTCTGCTCACGTCCCGCGTTGTCGGCACGGATATCACCCGCCGTTACACGTGCAATTACCTGGTCTATGCGGTGGGACAGCGTTGCATTCTGCGACAACTCAACGTGCCCGGCGAAAACCTTCCGTTCGTGACTTCAGGCTACGATCAACCCGGGAGCTATCCCGGCGAACGCATACTTGTCGTGGGCGGAGGCCGGTCCGCCGACTGGGCGGCAACCGAACTGCACGACGCGGGCAGACAGGTCCACTACGTCATGCGCCAGCCTTTCGATCGCCACTGGCGCCTCATATCGGACAGCCGATGGGGCCTCCCTTACTACGCGCGGATCGCCGAAATCATGGAAAGCCGGTCTCCACGCCTGCATACCCGCTATGAGACCCGTGTCGCGGGTTTTGAACAGGGAGCCTCCGCCGGGCTGGCCAACCTTTGCCGCAACGGCGAGCGGGAAACGCTGGAAGTCGACCACGCCCTCCTCGAAATCGGCGGCATCGCGGATTACTCCCTGTTCGATGGGTTTCCACCCCTTCGCCCGGTGGAAAAGTACGACAATTACCGCTTCCAGGTCCACCAGTTGCCCACCCATCCGCACAACTATGAATCCGCCGCGGTGCCAGGCATGTACCCCGGCGGATACCTGGCCGAGGGTCTGGGTCTCGTCGTCATCGGCATGCACGGCACAACCTACGCGATCGCGGGAGACATTCTCCAGAAAGAAGGACGGCTGTAGGGCTCCCATCAGTTCGGCACGCCGATGCGGGGCATGAGTGAGGCCCCGTCATCCGGCAACCCCTGTAAAATTACCTTGGACATTTCACCGCACAGACCTTATTAAAGAAACCCGGGGACCGGGCTAACGTCTATATCCATCTCCAATCGCCTGGAGTCGATTCTTGTCCGCCACCATACGCGACCTCATCACCATCGTCACCCAGCCCGCGGGATCGCGCCTCATCGTGGTCAAAATCGTCACGTCCCAGCCCGGCCTCTACGGTCTCGGATGCGCCACGTTCACCCAGCGATTCCACGCCGTCCATACCGCCCTCGAAAAACACCTGAAACCCTTTCTCATCGGACGGGACGTTGACCGCATCGAAGACATCTGGCAGACGTCCATGGTCAACGGTTACTGGCGCAACGGCCCCGTACTCAACAACGCAATTTCCGGCGTCGATATGGCGTTGTGGGATATCAAGGGCAAGCGCGCGGGGATGCCCGTGTACCAGCTCCTCGGCGGCAAATGCCGGGAAGCCGCGGCCTGTTACGCACACGCAGACGGACGGGAGAAGAACGAGGTCCTGGACAACGTCCTGAAATTCCATGAACAGGGCTATCAGCACATCCGCGTGCAGATGGGCGGGTACGGAGGACGGACGTCCCGCCTGCGCGGCCCGGAAGGGGCCCGGGAAGGGTCGTACTACGACCCGCGGGAATACGCGCGGGGGGTACTCGACATGATCGGGCATGTCCGCGCAAACACGGCCCCGCACGTCGAACTCCTCCACGACGTTCACGAACGCCTCGTACCCATAGACGCAGTTCAGTTCGCGAAAGACGCGGAGCCCTTCAAGCTGTTTTTCCTGGAGGACCCGCTGGCGCCCGAAGACCTGGAATGGTTCCGCAACATCCGGCTGCAATGCGCCACGCCGATCGCCATGGGAGAACTCTTCAACCACCCGCGAGAGTGGACGCCGCTCATCCAGGACCGGCTGATCGACTTTGTCCGAATGCACATCAGCCAGATGGGCGGCCTGACGCCCGCACGCAACGTGGCGGCATTCGCCGACATGTACGGCATTCGCACGGCCTGGCACGGACCGGGTGACGTTTCGCCGGTCGGCCACGCCGCCAACCTGCATCTGGACCTCTGGGCGCCGAACTTCGGAATCCAGGAGTGGTGCCGCTTCGACGAACGCGTGTACGAAATCTTCCCCGGCACGCCGGAAGTCAAAGGCGGTTTCATGTATCCCAACGACCGGCCCGGCCTCGGCATCGACGTTAACGAGGAACTCGCATCGAAATACCCCTGTCAGAATGAAGTTATAGACTGGACGCAGACCCGCCTGCCCGACGGCTCACCCGCCAGACCCTGAGTGACCGCAGGCCTGAACCCAACCAAGGAGGGACGAAATGATTAACATTGGAATTGTCGGCGCGGAGAACAGTCATACTGTCGCCATTTCGAAAACGCTGAACATCGACAAGAAGGTACCGGGCTGCCGCGTTACCCACGTGTGGGGCGAAGCCGCCCGGTACGCCAGGGACGCCCAGGACCGGGGACAGATTCCGAACATCGTCGAGACCCCCGAAGACATGATCGGTCAGGTCGACGCCGCGTGCGTGGATCATCGCGACGCGAAATATCACCTGCCCGCGGTATGGCCGCTGATCGAAGCCGGAATCCCGGTTTTCGTGGACAAGCCGTTCTGTTATCGGGTTGAGGAGGGACGGCGCTTCCTGGATCGCGCGTCGGAACTCGGGGTCCCCGTCTGTTCCTTCTCGGTGTTACCCCGGCAGGAGTCCTTCCGCCAGCTTAAGGAAGACATCGCGGGATTGGGCCGGGTCGCCTCCGTGGTCACAACCGGGCCGTGCGACATCGAATCCGAGTGGGGCGGCGTTTTCTTCTATGGCATCCACCAGGTGGACATGGCCGTGCGACTGCTCGACAACGACGTTACCCACGCGCAGGTCAACCTGGGCGGGAACAACCATACCGGCACCCTCTTTTCGTCCAGCGGCGCCATATCCACGCTCAATCTTTTCACCGAAGGGCACAGCGCCTTCCACGTCTCCGTCATCTGCGAGAAAGGACGCGTGGATCGCACCATCGGGTACGACGAGAATCCGTATCTGGGCGGCGCCAGGGCCTTTTGCGACATGTTCAAGACCGGTAACACCGATGAAACCCGCGAGTCGATGCTCATGCCGGTTGCCGTACTGGAAGCGCTGGAAAATTCCATCATCCGGAAAACGAAAATCGAGGTCCCGTCCATCGGATAGCCCGGACCGGCGGAACCCGTCAGGCGTGACTCGGCGCCGCCCGGTGGAATCCGCGCGATCGGGCCCACGGGGATTCAGGGACGGGTTTCAGTTTCCCGTTGCTTCCGAAAAGACCCTGAGGTGATTCCCGCCGAGAATCTTACGGACATCGCCCTCCGGGTAACCCCTCGCCAGCAATCCCTCGGAAATCCGCGGAAACGAGGTTGCGTCGTCCAGCAGCGTACCCCCGCCGTCGAAGTCGGATCCGATGCCCACGTGGTCCGCGCCGACCAGTTGAACCGCGTGGTCGACGTGGTCGAGGAGGCGGTTGAATGAGGGCGCTGACTTATCGACAAAACGGGGCACAAACGTGATGCCCATCGAACCGCCATTCTTCGCCAGAGCCCTGATCTGTTCATTGCTCAGGTTCCTCGGATGGTCGCACACGCCCTTGCAATTGCTGTGGGAAGCGATCACCGGCCTTTGCGATACGTCCATCACATCCCAGAATCCTGTTTCGCTGATGTGAGAAACGTCCACCAGCATTCCCAGGACATTCATTGCTTCCACAAGCCGCACGCCGAAACGCGTGAGCCCGCCCCGGCTGCGGGCTTCGGCATTTCCATCCGCGGCAAGGCTGCTGACATCGTGCGTCAGGCCGATCGAACGCACGCCCACCCTGTACAGCATGCGAAGCACGTTTACACTGCCCTCTACCCCGTCGCTGTTTTCGATCGCCAGCACGACCGCCAGTTTGCCGTCCTGCTTTGCACGCATAATGTCGCCGGCGGATTTCGCCAGGACCACGTCGTCCCCGTGCATTTCCAGTTCCGAGTCGAAAAACCCGACTGCATCAAGTGCATAGGTCAGATGGTTCTTCACGGCAAGTGTGACGTCAACGGCGAAGAAGGCAGCGTCCAGACCTCCCTTTCGCATTTTCGGAAAATCGATCTGTACCGGGGATTCCAGGGCGGGCCTGTCCAGACGCCCTCGTAATCCGGCCACACTGGCTAACCGGCGGTCTCCGTCGGGCGGTGGACTGCCGGAGAATCCCAGATTCCCCCGGCGAATGTGGTTGACGATCGCATCGTTGTGCGAATCGATCACCAGGGCGTCTCGATGCAGCCGTGCGGCGTCATTCCGGTCAGTCATGAAGAACCCTCCTCAAACCTTGATTCGTGTGCGCTACGGGCGCCCCATCCGGTGCTGCAAACCGGCAGTCTGCGGCACGGTCGACGGCATGCGTCCGTCAGAAATAATAACTCACCGACACGAAACCCAGCGTTGGAAACGGACCGAACTCCGAAGGCACGTCAATCGAAACCGGGGATGAAGACACGCCTGAGCCCCTGCCATGCCCGAACAGCACGCCGCCGGAGATGGACCCATTCTGAAAGACGCCGTACTCAAACGCAGCCGACATAAACGCCGACCGGTCCGTCAGGTTGCACAAAGCGGTCAGACGAACCGACCAGAGTGGTGTAAGTTGCCACGCCAGACCTGGCGCAACGTAGTGCCTCCCCAGCAGGAACACGCCCCCCGCCACATAGGTCCGGTCCTCAAGGAGCGTGTGATAGTCTCGTGTGCGTGAAGCTCCGGCGCCGTTCAGGTGATATTCCAGGGTTCCGTAGACGCCGTTTGAGAATCGATGATCGAGTCCTGTCGAGATCCGCGGAAACGACCGGCCGTCGGGTTTTCGGATCCACGCCGCCTCCACCCAGGCCCCGGCGTCTCCAAGCGGTCCGGCCACGTCCAGGCCCAGAAGCAGATGATCCCGGAACCCCATTGCCGTCACGTATACGTCGGCGCCGTGCGAAACGAAGCGGCCGCGAACAAAGCCGGCGCCGCTTTGCGTCGAAAAGTCTCGCCCGGGAACAAACCCCGCGTCCAGTTCCCCCATTATTCCAACCGGCACCCGCAACCGGATTGCATCCACACCCACGCGTTCTTCCTTGTCCAGCACTTCCGGAGAAAAGGGCGCGACGACGTCGGTTGGATTCACCGCTCGCGCCGAACCGAAAGCAACGACCTGCCGGCCAACGTAGACATCCGCGTGCGGCAGCGAAACCGTCACCACGGCCCGGTCCAGATTCTGTGTCATCGTAAAACCGCGGCCCGTGCCGTCGATGCGGGGATACAGTCTGGTTTCGAGATCTCGCACCCGGTAATCGAACAGCGCGCTCGACGGCAACCACGGCGTTGCCGGGGAAGGCGCACCGGTGGCTCTTGCGGACAGTTCGTACGCGAACTCGCCCGACACCTCCCGGGCCGGACGCCAGACCAGCTTCAGGCGAACCCGGTTCAACCACATCCTGCGGGATTCCGGTTTCCGGATTTCAGGGACGGACACCCTTTGTTGCAACATGGCAAAGGACTTCGCGTATCCGCTCAGCCTGAATCGCCCTTCGTCCGTCGACCCCCTCGTCGGGTTCAGAGCCAAAAGAACCAGACAACACAGGAACAACCCATGCGCAGACGGGCAAAACCCTCTAAGGCCCGCTCCGGGTGACATCCTGTACAAGGCTTCCATCCCTCAGCACCACCAGCCGTTTCGCCCGATCCATAATCATTCGATCGTGCGATGAAAACAGGAAGGTCATCCGACGGCTTTCGTTCAGTTCCCTCATCAGATCCAGCAGCGCGCCGCCGGTGGCCGAATCCAGATTGGCCGTGGGCTCGTCCGCAAGAATCAGGTCCGGCCGCGAGACCATCGCCCGGGCGACCGCCACCCGTTGCTGCTGCCCGCCCGAGAGCTGGGGAGGTCGCCGGTCCTCCATCCCCTCCAGGCCAACAGTAGACAGCATCTCCCGCACGCGTTCCCGGCGGGCGCGGCGCGACACGCCCTGCAGCAGCAGTATGTATTCGATGTTCTCCAGCACCGTGAGTACAGGGATCAAATTGAATGCCTGGAAAATAAACCCGATATGGTCGCGGCGAAAATCGGAAAGTACGCGTCCACTCATCTCGCTGATGGGCGTACCCGCAAGGCTCACCCGACCGGCGGTGGGGGTATCCAGTCCACTCAGGATATTCAGCAACGTGGATTTCCCGGATCCCGACGGTCCCGCGACCGCGGTGAACTCACCTCGTACAACTTTGAGGTCCACGGACTTCAACGCCGATACGCTTATCTCCCCGACGCGGTAGACCTTGCTCACGCCTTCCGCTTCAATCAACACGGAATCGCCGGTCACGCAACACTCCCATTCCACCGGTTCGCATTCATTCGTACGTCTTCATCGCATGCGCGGGTTTCAGCCGGGCGGCGTAGACGGCAGGATAGATCCCGGCGACGAGCGTAAACAGAAACACGCACGTCGGAAACAGGACGAACTGCTCCAACCGAAGGACCGGATAAATCATCTCCCTCAGGGTCACGCCCGCAAACTCAATGCCCGCGTAATCGATCCCCCGAATGGAATACAGGAACGTCACGACGAATCCGATACAGCATCCGATCAGGATGCTGAACAACGAGAGTGCGCCCGCCTCGAACAGAATCATCATCGCCATACGCCCCGGACGCGTACCCACGGCCCGGAGTACCCCGTACTCGAACATCCGTTCGTGAAGCGACATGAACAGGGTGTTTACAATGCCCAACGACACCACCCCAAACAGGATGACGCCTACAATCAACGATGAGAATCCGGACATATCCAGAACCGCGCTGAGCTGGGGCATCAGCTCCCGCCAGCTTCGGGCTTCGTTTCCGCTTTGCGAATATCGGGACCAGAAACCGGCGTCCGTTGCTTCGTTTCCCGAAAACCCCTTGAAATGCACGGCAATCTCGTGCACCTCACCTGGAAGTCCGAGCAGACGTTGCACCGTCTCAATATGCGCGAAGCCCACCCCGCCATCCAGTTCCCGGACATTAAAGTGGAATATCCCACCCACCCGGAACATTTCCTGGGCCAATTCGCCGGATTCCGCCTCCGCCGCCGTCACCACCACCCGGTCGCCCAGACCAATCTCCAGCGCTTCCGCCAGTTTCGACCCCAGCAGGATCTTTCGCCGGTCGTTCCGCTCGAGGAACGACCCTTCCACGATGGCTTCGTCAACCCTTGAGAATACCCGCTCCAGGCCGGGGTCGACCCCGTAAAGCAGCACGGTGCCGGAAGTGGCCGGGGAGGCCAGCATTCCGGGCGTCTGCACCCGCAGTGAAATACGTTCCACTTCCGGCTCGGACTTCAGGCGCTCCAGCACGCCGGGCAGTTCCCTCACGACCCGCGCCAGGTCGTGGGTCCTCGTGAAACCCTCCGCGTGTACCTGGCCGTGCCCCATGAACGTGTCGGTCGCAATCCGTACAATGGAGTCGGACATCCCAATCATCAGACCGTCGGTAAAGATCAATGCCGCCAACCCGATACCGATGGCGAGCCCGGCCAGCAACGTCCGTCGTGCGTTTCGAAAGGAATTCATCCAGGCTATTTTCATTAAAAACAACATGATGTATTCCTTTAGACGGAACCTCGGATCGCCTGCGTCAATCCAGACGCGCCGCGGGTTCCCGGGTCGGGGCTCGTACAGTCCATCCTCAATGGGTCCGCATCGCCCGTGCAGGCGCGACGCTTGCCGCGCGCGTCGCCGGGATCAGACTCACAAGAAC
>LXNJ01000804.1_pt1 | contig 20284 bp, 16 predicted proteins | sample 809081 | NCBI WGS metagenome assembly LXNJ01 (sample SAMN04870510, study PRJNA318959) | sponge metagenome | biome: sponge; feature: marine sponge reef; material: water | host: Petrosia ficiformis | place: Greece: Milos, Mediterranean Sea | collected 2013-05-29 | depth 5-7 m | reverse complement strand
TAGCCGGTACATCAACAGCGGGAAGGGGAATCTGTTCGTGGGAAACCTGAGTTGGTCGGCGAGTTCGTTCCCGATGAGGCCACGGGAAACAGGGTATATAATTTTGTTTACCAGCTTTTTCCTTTCTTCCTTGTCCTCGATGCCCGCGACCAGCGGGGCTGAGTTGATCAGCGCATTTGCCATGATGATCGCCTCTGGCGTGGGAGGAGGCTCACTCAGAGAACCGATCCGGTACATATGCAGGGCATGGGTTTCGTCGGTGAAGAGGATGGTTTCAGGGATACCCATGAGGTAACCGGAGTAGCGCCATACGTCGTGGAAACCGGCTCGCTCCTCCTTGCTGTAACGAGCCCCCAGCGCCTGCGAGTGTTTGACGGTGCGCGCAGCGAAACAGGAGATGGCATAGCCCAGGTGCGCGGCGCTTAGCGGCACCCCCCATGCGTCATGCTGCCATTCTGCGGTCTTTCCCAGCAGCAGCCGAACCTGAGCGTGTATAATCCGGATGCGGACAGATAGCTTCCACCCGTCGCCCTTGCGGTCCAGTCCACCAGGCCAGAATATCTCCATCTGATGACGGTTGTTTTGCTTCAGCCGCCGGACGCCATTGTCGAATATACGCCCGGTTTGCACGAAAGACTTGCTTATCAACGTCGAAAAACCGTCTACCAGCACGCCAGTGACGAAAGCCGAAAGGATGGCGACCGAGTTCCTTTGGAAGGCGCGGACGCCCGGTCCGAACGCGTCGTGATCAAGCCAGTCCGGATCGGGTTGCGGCGCGTCGACAAAAAAATCGCGCAACGATTTCGGCGCGTCCCGCAACCCGTTTGGGTCTTCCTCCATTCCAGCGCGAATGAACTGGTGCACCCTTTGCTGAGGCAGCGACTCCAATTCTTCCACAATCGTGTCCATGACGGGGTCGCCGACCCAGGTGTGGGCGATGTAGTTGTCCGCAGCCTCCTGGTCGACCAGTCGGGCCTTCTCGTAGCCAGCTTTGTAGTCAGATGGAATCTTCATAGATGTTAATCAATCGTGACCCGATGTTTAGTGCAAGTTATTCTTCCGGGCGATCCACGCTTAGAAGTGGTAATTCAGGCTGAATTGGACGAAGCCATCCCGGCGTAAGTCATAGTAGAGATCAGACTCGTCGATGTTTGTTATCGCGATCGCCTCCAGGTTCGCGGACCACGTGTCCGACAGGCGGCGCGCCAATTCCAGTCCGTATATGCGTTGACTTCGATCCAGATCATGCAGCACACTTGCCGTCATCTCCGTGCCCTGGACGTCGTTCAACATGATCCGCAGGGCGGCGAAGAGGTCGTTTTCGTAGAAATTGGTCGCGTTGCGGCCTCGCCCGTCGCGGTCCCATTCGACGAAAAGGGTAAGGTCGGCGTCCGAACCCAACAGAGAAAAAAACGAGTATTCGCCGCCGAGGACAAAGGCGTTGAAGTCCTCTTCCCTGCTCAGCAGGTTCCGCGCGCCGGTCCTGCGGATCGCCTCGAGCTTAAGGAGCAGGGAACCGGTGGTCCACTGCGCGTCCACGCCGAACTGGCGGATCCGTTCATACGTCGGATACAGCGCAGGCGGGCCAGGCTGACCAGGCTGACCGTTGCAGTCCAGGCAAAGGCCGAGGGTCGGCTCGCGGGCCGTGCCGTCGAAGACACTGACGCCGAAGTCCATCAGGCCCAGGGTGTGACTGTACCGCGCGGCGAAATCCGGGTGCCATTTCCCGTTCGAACTTTCGTATTCCACCCGGTTGTCGTCGACGATGAGGGAAGCGCGCAACCGCCCCTTGCTCCCCGGAAACGTGCGTGCCCGATGGTAGGTCATTCCCAGCAATTCAAGCACGCCCCAGTCCGAGGACCAGGTCACGTAGGCCATCGGTTGCCCCATCCGGGTTTTTTCGTCGGGATGTTCAACCAGGTCGATCTGGTTGACGATATCCACGAGGTGGCGGGACTCGACGACGCCCCAGAAGACGCGGTCTATGCCCAGGCGCAGTTCCCATTCCCCGGTGCCGAGGGCGCCGGAAAGCAGGATGTAGGCCTCCCGCAGATCGAAATGGGTTCGACGGGCGTCCGCGCTGTCGTACCGGAAGAAGGGCGTAACTATAAGAATCCGGCCCGCTTCGTCCTCAAGATAGAGGTTGGGAATCGCCACGAAGCCGGTCGCGTGGGAACCCTGGCCAGGGAACAGGGCGGACCGGGGAAACCACCGGCTCTCCGCGCTCAACCGGCCCGAAAGATCGATTTCGGCGACCTCGGACTGGGCGCGCGAGGAAGCCGCAAAAAACGCGACCCCGATCACACATGCGCCGAACCAAAGCAAGCGAAACAGGACCCGCGAGGGCATCACCGCACCCGCCTGAGTCCGGTCCGAGTAAAGTCACGGTCGTCGATGTCGGTCTTGAACCGGTAGTCCGTCCAGACCAGGTCGGTGCTCTTGCCCGTAAGGTGGTTTATCATGACCATCCTGCCGGCCCGCCAGTAGCTTTCCAGGTATTGCTGGTATTCGCCCAGTGTAAGCGTCTTGAGATGAGCGTCTTTGCGGTCGAAGTATTCCACCTTCCAAACCCGGAGCTCGGCCTTGTCGCGCCAGACCACCTGGCGGCGGTAGACCGATCCCTTCTCCACCGGCACGCGTTCGGTCACCACGCAGTCCAGACCGTCGCCGCAAGGTTCGTCGCGCAGATACCTGTAGGTGAACTTTTCCACTTCCTGGACGGTCATGTCCTCGTAGGTGAACTCGCTTCCCATGAAGGATCCCGATCGGTTGGACGAACTGATGCGCTTGACGCGTTTCAGTGCCGGCAGGTAGAGCCACTGATCATCCGGCCGGTCCTTGTGTCCGTGAATCAGCAACGCGGTTCCCCGGGCGTCCCGCGGCTGATCGAAGACGAAAAGACTCTTGTTGCCGTCGTTTTCGGCCTCCAGCACCTTTACGCGCACTTCACGGAGGCTTTCCTGCCCCTTCTTGTTGCGCAGGACCATGGTCATGCCGGCCGTGAAATTCCCGAATCCCTCGTCCTGGTTCCGGGCGTCGCGGGCGATCTGCAGCCCTTTTTCTTCCTCCTGGTCGGCGGCCGATGCCTCCTGTAGCGACATGCCCGAAAATACGAACATCGCCAGGAGGGTGAATCGAGCGGCGCGCAGTCCGCGCACCGGCCGCAATAGTTTATCAAATATCATGGTTTTCTCCTGTCTAGTGCCATAAGCAGGGGAGGAAGCAGCAGGAAATCGGCAATGATCGCAAAGGCGATGGTGATGGTGACGAGCAGACCGAGGGCCCACGACACCTGGAAACCGGAACCCGCGAAGGCCAGGAATCCGGCGGACAGGACCAGCGTCGTGGTCCACAACGCCTTTCCCACCGACCGGAAGGTAACGCGCACGGCTTCTTCCGCCGAAAGCCCGTCCTCTTTTCGTGCCCGGAGATACCTGCTGAGGAAGTGGATCGTATCGTCCACGACGATACCGAACGCGACGACGATGACCACCGAAGAGGCGATGCCCACTTCACCGACCAGGTGTCCCCAGAGCCCGAAGCTCATGGCAGCCGGTACGAAATTGGGCAGCAGACTGATGAGACCGAATCGGATACTCTTGAATACCAGGACCAGGATGACCGATATGAACGCCATGGCGACCACCGTTCCGCGCAGCATCGATTCGATATTGCGCTGGGAGATATGGGCGAACACCACGTTGAGCCCGGTGGCTTCGGTGGCAAGGGCAGGGGCGTTTTCGCGGAGCCAGGCCTCCCCCCGGCTGGCAAGGTCCTGCAGATCCTGGCTCGACCGGCCACGAATCACGACCGTCATGCGCGTCGCGGACTTGGAAACATCGATCCGGTCGTTCAGGTCGCTTCCGAAGGGCAGGGAAAGTTCGTAGAGCAGCAGGTACTGCGATGCAAGATCCTGGGCATCGGGAATCCGGAAGAAGGCCGGATCGTCGCCGTGCATGTTCTTGTTCAGCCGTATCATGATGTCCGAGAAGGCCTGCACGTGGCCCACTTCAGGCTGACTCCGGTTCCATTCCGCAAAGGCTTCAACCTGTCGCAGGTATTCCGGATCGGTGATTCCGCCTTCTTCTTCGGAACTAAGTGAATACTCGAGGGACAGCAATCCGGTCAGGTTGTCCATGACGAAATCCGTATCGCGCCGGAATTCGTAGCGTTCATCGAAGTAATCCGGCCAGCTGTCGGTCAGTTGGTTCCTGGGCACGCCGGTGATCAGGACGACCGTCAACAGCCCGACGGACCAGAGCAGCGGTTTGCGCCGCGAAACGACGAAATCGCCCAGGCGATCGAAGAAGACCGGTTGCCGGGAACCAGCGGCGCGGGCCCGCAGCGGCAGGACCGAAAGCAGCGCGGGCAGGAGCGTCATGGCATAGAAGAAAGTGATGATCACCCCGAAGGCCACGAAGTTGCCGAGAATATGAAACGGCGGCGAATCCGAGAAGTTCAGGCTGAGAAAACCAATCGCGGTCGTGATCGAGGCCAGGAACACCGGATAGGCATTGGTTTTTATGGACTCTGCGACCGCCTCGTTCCGGTCCGCCCCGCCTCTGATCCCCGACAGCGCGTGGGTGATGATGTGGACCGCCTGGGCAACGGAAATCGCCATGACGATTATGGGCACCCCTGAATTCACCGGGCTGAAAACCGTATGGAACCAACCTGCGAACCCCATGGTCGTCGAGATTACGAAGCCTATCATGACGATGATGATGCCTGTTCCCAGAATGGATCTCAGAAGGATGGTCGAGGTGATCACGATGAGGACGAAAACGATAGGCAGCAGGGTTTCGAGGTCGTCTCTGGTGGCATCGGCGAAAGCCCGGTTCATGACCACGTCGCCCGTGAGGTAGAAATCCACGTCCGGGTTGTCCGCCCCCGCATCCTCCAGCATGGAGTCCAGGTACTCGTTGAGCTCCTCGACCGCCAGGTCCGGATTCTCGCCCATGACGAAGTTGATCGCCAGCCCGGCCACCCGTCCGTCAGGAGAAACGAGCCGCCCGACGATTTCCTGGGAATCCAGCGCGATCGACTCGATGCGAACCAGGTCGGCATCGCTCAGCGACGCGGCGTCTTCGACGAGCGGCCCGACGATCAGATCGTCTTCCATCGCCTCGCTGTGGAAGTAATTCGTGAGGGAATTCACCCGGGTGGAATAAGGAGCGAGCCATGCGGCTTCGGTGAGCGCTTCGACGACACCCAGCGCATCGCGGGTGAAGACGGAACCGGCCCGGGGCGCGATGGCGATCAGGGCGGTATTGGAGGCAGCGTAGGTGTCCTCCAGCGCGTCGAAGGCGGCGAGCTGCGGATTGCCCTCCCCGAACATGACGCGATGCTCGTTGGAGACGGTGATGTAACGGCCGCCGGCCGCCATGGCGAGCATGAACGCCAGCGCGAAGATGATTACCAGCCATCGGTGACGGAGTAACGCGACGATGTAACGGTCGAGATTCAAAACACGACTCCCCTGTCTTAACCGGGCCGCCCACAGCTTGTTCAACAGAAAGTTAATGCGATTCTTCCGCCGATGCGTGAACAGGACTCCCGTGGTCCTGCTCTTCGGATGCCTCAGCGCGTCCGCCGGTTCGTGCTCCGGCAGCGCGCGAGATATTGTACTGCAACGCCATCGCGGCCACTAATCCGGGTCTGCAAATTCAGCGTTCTGCCATGATCACAACAGGTTACCGATTTCCGGACAAGGTAAAAAACCACCGTGTAATGTCAATATTTTAGATTTAATACGAGTTTAGGCTCACTTTCTCGACTAATCCAAATAAGTCGCCAGAAATCTCATATGCGCGTCACTTACTGCACACGTGTACATTTCCGGTTGAGCAAGCAATCGGATACGAGCATTCCTTAGATCAGAAGGTCGGCCAACCGGCTGATCACAGTGACCGGAGGTTTGAAGATCCGCAATTCACCTCGCAGGTCCGGGATGCACCGTACAAAAACTTGAAACCGGTCCGCCGCGAAGAGGCGCCGCGCGGCTGTCACCGGTTTGCACTACGAGGAACAAGCAGCACCCGGGTTTCCGGTCTGCCCTTCGATGCATTCAGGCGTGTACCATCTACCGCCTCAGGAAGTACGGAAAGAACGCTGTTGTTTCCCATCGGCGGTGGATGGGCAGCGTTCGATCTCAGTGTCTCAAAAAACGAGTCGATTACCGGCAATCCCGTCTTGGAACCGGCAGGGCTTCAGACTGACGGTCCGCTTGCAGGGACAGGGTCAGCGGATCCTCCGTTATCGGACATTCCGAAACCGGAAATTCCATTATGCCGGATGCACCTGTTGCGCCTGTACGGTCCTTGCATACAGGCGCTTTCAATGGAAAGGTATTCTCGTTGCAATTATGAACACGCAATCAAAAAGGGCAGGGGACGTTAATCTGATACACGCTTGTCTGGAGGGTCGATCGGATGCACAAAGCCAACTCTACGATCTGTATTTTACACCGGACAAGCCTGTCCACTTCTGGGTCTACCAGAAAGCATACTGGATTCCAGCAGGTGAAAAGGAAGACATCCTGAATGATATATACATCGCAGTCATGCAAAGTCTTCCACAATTCGAGTTTCGCAGTGCGTTGAGCACCTATATTACCCGCATTGCGAAGATCAAGTGTCTTGACGCCATGCCTTCGCGCCTCGGCGTCGCCAGGGGGAGGGGCATCAAATTCGTCGATATCGACTGGTTCGCGTCAAGCAGCGAGTCGGGGATGCAGCTTGAAGACACCGATCCCAACAACAGACCGGACCGGTTTTTCAGGGTGATGGAAGAAGAGGAGCAGGTTTACCTGCTGCATACAGCCCTGAAGCACTACACGGGCCCGAGATGCCGGGACGTCCTGAAAATGTACGTCAGGGAACTGAAAGGTGAACTGAGCAGGGAGGACATCGCGGAAGTGCTTGGGGTACCGGTACAACGTATGGGACAGATGATCTACGACTGCATGTATCGGCTCAGGCGTAAAATGCAGAGCAGATTCAGGGACTACGAACATTTTACCAACTGCGTCTGTGAAGGAATCCGACGTCCCAAACCCAATAAAAAGGAGTAGTCATGCATCAGCGAGTTGCGAAGCGCGGCAACGTCGTCAGGTTGCCAGATCGTACTCAGATCGCTGACCTCCTGCGCAGATACAGCGAGCCGCTGCTGTCCCCCTGTCCTTCCTCGGAAAGGCTGGTGATCTTTTGTGAAGATCCGCAGCAGCTTACCGTCAGTGAAAGAGAGACCTTGAATCGGCATCTGGAGATTTGTCTCGATTGCCGGGACAAAAAACGATGGTTGGAAGAGTCCGAGGCCCAGTCCTATCCCGATTCCTTCGACCGTGTGATCTGGTATGTGCTTAGAGTACGACATCCGGGTGAGGTGGAACCCTCAAGGTCCTCTTACTCAGACGGGAGTTCCGGAAAATCCGGCTCGAGTGCCTCAAAGACCGCACACCCGGATACTGTATTTCCGGCCGAAACCCGAAAAGTCTCCGCGCCCTTCTTCGTCAGCGGGGATGGAGCGTTGTGTGGAGAAATCCGACTGGACCGTCACCACCGCATTTACTTCCGAATGAACCGTATGCCCCGATCGTTTCAATGGCATGCCCTGCACATTCGAGCGCTGACGTTCGACCGGCGCGTGCTGGTGAGCGGTACGAGGACCATATCGGGACCCAATTTCCATATCAACCATCCTCCCCGCATCACGCCCGGCGATCTGGACCGGGTTGAACTCGGACTGGTCCCGTTGCGTTGAGCGGGACCGGCGCCATTTCTTGGCCTCCGCCAGGCTTAGACAGGCCTTTGATGGCCGGGAATCCGGGCATTAAGGTATTGACATTCGGCAGGGGGCAAGTACGTTAGGAAGAGTCCAGACGATGGGTACAGCTGGATTCGCGAACATCCGGTTCTGGGGCGTGTTTCATCGGGGAACAGTCTGGCAGGATGATCCCGCCACGGAACCGGCCATGAAGGAATCGGCTACATGGAAATGATCTGTCCGCGGCGAAAAACCCGGGAGGTCCGCGTCGGTAAAGTCACGATCGGCGGCCTGAATCCCATCGTCGTGCAGTCGATGATTACGGAAAACACCCGGGACGTTAAAGCCTGCGTGGACGCAATCATCCGGTTACATGAACTGGGATGCGAAATCGTACGCGTGACCACGCCCACGCTGGCGGACGCGCACAGTCTCAGGGAGATCAAGCATACCCTGGTTCTGAATGGCGTGGACGTTCCCCTGGTCGCGGATGTACATCATCAGGGCACTCGAATCGCCGAGGAAGTCGCCAGATCGGTCGACAAAGTACGTATCAACCCGGGCTTGTTCGTATTCCAGCGGCTGTCCGATTCCGTCGAGTACACGCCGGAGGAATTCGAAGCCGCAAGACGGAAAGTGGAGGAAGACCTCGCTCCCGTAATCCGGGTCTGCCGTGAACGGGACATCGCGATGCGCATCGGTGTGAACCATGGCTCCCTTTCGGACCGCATGACCGTCACTTACGGAGACACGCCGCAGGGCATGGTGGAATCCGCGCTGGAGTTCATGCGGATTTGCGAGGCGCACGACTACCGGAATCTGATCGTTTCGCTCAAGGCATCCCGCGTGCCCGTCATGTTACAGGCCAATCGGCTCATGGCCAGCCGCATGGACGAAGAAGGCATGGACTATCCGCTGCATCTGGGTGTCACCGAGGCCGGCGACGGCGAATACGCCCGGATCAAGTCGACCTCCGGAATCGGCACCCTGCTTGCCGAGGGGCTGGGGGACACCATCCGGGTATCCCTCGCGGAGGATCCGGCAAACGAGATCCCCGTTTGCTACGATATCCTGCAGGCGCTGGGCTTGCGCCGGACCAAGGTGGAGTTTATCGCCTGTCCCTCCTGCGGACGTACCAAGTTCAATCTGGAAAACGTGCTGGCGGAGGTCAAGTCGGCTACCGATCATCTCGCGGGTCTCGACATTGCCGTCATGGGATGCATCGTCAACGGCCCCGGAGAAATGGCCGATGCGGATTACGGGTATGTCGGCCGCGCGAACGGGATCATATCGCTTTACCGCGGGCGTGATTGCGTGAAGATGAGCGTTCCGCAGGAACGCGGCGTCGAGGAACTGGTCGACCTGATCAAGGCGGACGGTCGCTGGGTCGATCCCTAGACTTTGCCTCTGTCGCATCGCGGCTTAAGCATCCGCAGGATATCATCCAGTTCGAAGACGAACCCGAATGCCAATGCGACCCGCCATAGCGCGAGTTCCTTTCCCGCTTCCGTCCTTGCGGTTTCCCGGTTTTCCACTGCGGTCACAGCCTGGCGGATAGTGGAGCAGATCACTCCGTAACGGCGCATGTCCAGCATGCCCCCCGGTGACATGAGCAGGCACCAGTTGATGGCGAATCCCATGTAGATCAGATGGTTGATACCGTGGGCCCTGCAAAGGGCGGCCAATTGCCGGCCGCTTTCCGCGACACCCTCCTCCGGCTCGGGCCTGGCCTGGGGAGCGAAATCAACCCGGTCGAATCCTCGATCGATGTCGCAGGCGTTGTGCCCGCCGGGGAAGACTTTCTCGACGCGAAACCTGTTCAGTTCCTCGTGGACCGGATCGCTGGCAACCGGCTCCACCGCGTCAGGTTCGGGGCCGGCCAGTTCGACCGCACGCCGGTATCCGGGGTGATCCCTGTGGTACGATCCCCCGCCTGCCACGTGGAACAGCTTCATGTCACTCGATCGGATAGCCGGGAGTAACAGGGGAAACACCTCCCGGCATATCTCATCCGCCCTGGCGAAATACTCGACAGCCCGGTGCCACCCCGGGTATTCCTCCCGGTTTCCCGTATCCCAGGCGTGCATGACGACAAACGCGGTATGCGAGGTGTCGATCGTTATTTCTGATCGTTGCCAGCCCCCGTATCCTCGCCCCGGGGTTTCAAGCGCGAAATCGGCATCGTATTGCTGGTAATACCCTGCGGGTATGGTAACTCTGGACATGGATCGGCTACGCGGGCGCGCCTCCGTTTTTAGGGTCTGTCATGGGATTCATAGTTACGGGCGGCGTGGTCTTATCCGCCAAAAGCAGGACAAATCGTCCGGCATTGGAATCCGGACCGACTGAAAACGATTATGGTTGACCAAATCGACGCAAATCTTTAAGTTGTTGCTTTCACGGCGCGCAAATCCCGGTGTCGATCCCTGCCCAAGCCAGCTTTCAGGAGGTTGTACTGAATGCCTGACACGTTGACTGTCATTGACAACCGGACTGGTAAACAGTACGAGATCCCGATCATGTACGGGACCTATCCCACGTACGGCGCCGCGATCCCCACCACGGACTTCCGTCAGATCAAGGTTTCCGAGGACGATTTCGGTCTGCTCGGATACGATCCGGCCTTCAACAACACCGCTTCGTGCCGAAGCAGCATCACCCACATCGACGGCGACAGGGGCATACTTCGATACCGGGGCTATCCCATCGAGGACCTGGCGGTCAAGAGTTCCTTTCTCGAAGTCGCCTTCCTGATCGTTCACGGCATGCTGCCGACCAGGGCCGAGCTCGAAGAGTGGTCCTACGACATCACCCACCACGCGATCGTCCACGAGAACATCAAGAAGTTCATGGATGGATTCAGGTATGACGCCCATCCCATGGGCATCCTGATCAGCACGGTCGCCGCGTTATCCACCTTCTATCCGGAAGCCAAGCGGATACGCGACGTGGCCATACGCAACGAGCAGATTCACCGGCTCATCGCCAAGATACCGACTATCGCCGCCTTTGCGTACAGGCACAGCCAGGGCTTTCCCTACACCTATCCGGACAACGGCCTGGGTTACTGCGGCAACTTCCTGTCCATGATGTACAAGATGACGGAACAATACACCCCCGATCCCGTGCTGGAGAAGGCCCTGGACGTGGTGTTCATCCTGCACGTGGACCACGAACAGAACTGCAGTGCCAACGCGATGCGAAGCGTGGGCAGTTCCCTGCCCGATCCCTACGTGTCCGTTGCCGCCGCCGCGGCCGGACTGTACGGCCCCCTGCACGGCGGCGCAAACGAGCAGGTGCTGCACATGCTGCAGGAAATCGGCCACATCAGCCGCGTACCCGATTACATCAAGAAGGTCAAGCAGGGCGACTTCCGGCTCATGGGGTTCGGCCACAGGGTGTACAAGAACTACGATCCGCGGGCCAGGATCCTCAAGGAGATGACCCACCGGGTACTGGGCGTGACCGGCAAGAACACGTTGCTCGACGTCGCCGTGGAACTGGAGCGTATCGCCCTCGAAGACGACTATTTCGTCAATCGAAAGCTCTATCCCAACGTCGATTTCTACTCGGGCCTCATCTACCAGGCCATGGGCTTTCCCCTTGAAATGTTCCCCGTGCTGTTCGCCATACCCCGCACCGTGGGCTGGCTGGCGCAGTGGGCCGAAATGCTGGACGACCCGGAGCAGAAAATCGCGCGGCCCCGCCAGATATATACCGGTGACGACGTCTGCCACTACGTGCCGATCGAGGAACGTTAGCAAGCCGGCGGCACTTCAGCTGCAGGCAGCACTTCAGTCGCGCGGCACCCACCTGTAAGCTTCTCTGCTGTTCTTCCCCATGATTTTTTCCAGGGCCGCCGATCCCTTCGGCGCGAAGCACGCCATGGCCAGCGACTGAACCTGGCGGTAAGAGGCGAATCTCCAGGAAACCGGCCAATTGCTGGCATACAGCAGCCTGTTCTCCCCAAAGGCGTTCCAGAGCACGTCGAGAACCGGGCCGTAGTAGGCCGGGTCCTCCGGCGGCGGGGAATCCTGCGCCAGTTCCACCATGCCCGATATCTTGCAGTACACCTTGGGATGTGCCGCGGCAGCCTTGATGCCGGCCACCCACTCCTCGTCCGGCCGCTCTCCCGTCACCGGCACGTGGGCCAGGTGGTTCAGCACGATCCTCAGGCCGGGAAAACGCGCGGCGCAATCGGCCACGCCGGTCAACCACTCTTTGCCCACGAGCAGGTCCAGCGTGAGATCGAGGGCGGCGAGCTGTTCCATGGCCCTGAGGTACACCGGATCGTCAGGGGGCGCCTTGCCCAGCCTGATGCCGTAGAAGAGGTCATGCTCCGCGAATCGGTCCAGGTCGGCTTCGAAACGCGCGTCCGGAGGCTCCAGGTGCCCCACCAGGCCTAGCAGGAAGGGATCGTCCTCGGCCAGGTCCAGGATCCACTGGTTGTCCTCCACCCAGGCGCTGGCTTCCACTACGACCGTGCCGGTCACGCCCTCCGGCAGCGCTTCGCGCTTGAAATCCTCCGGCAGGATACGCCGGTACAGGAACTCGTCGTCGGCCCGGGGCCAAAGCACGCCCTGCGGCCGGGTGGGATCGTAGAAGTGGGTATGGGTATCGACGATCACGATTCGTTCCTTTCGGAGACCTGCCGGCAGCTTTCGAAGAAGTCTTTGTTGGACGCTGAGAAACCGAACTGCTGCTCGATTTCCCGGATCGCTATTTCCGTCACGAAGAGCTCGTCCAGCGTGTCGGGAAACTCGACGCCCGCCGTGCAGTCGCGCAAGAACACGATGTTGTAACCGTACCGCGCCATGGCCCGGATACCGTAGTCTCTGCCCAGGACGCACCAGTTGGTGGCGAATCCGGCGTAAACCAGGTGGAGCACGTTCCGTTCGGCCAGCACCTCGTGCAACTCGGCGCCGCTGGCGATCACCACGTCTTCGTCCCGGACCTCCACGGCCGGCGAGATGGTCAGGTCGTCGCTGATGGGGTCCCAGTGGAGACCGATGCCCGGCGGCTGGCTCCTGGGACCGCGATAATCCTGGTACCCGCCTTCCCTGTTCCGAAACGCCATGGGGGGCCATTCCGCGCCGCCGCGCGGCGGGACCGACGCCGCCGGATTCCGGGATGACTGGGGGAACTGCCGCGCCACCTCGGGCGACGGGGCGTGTATGACGGGCAGACCGGCCTTCCGGCTCATTTCGATGGCCGGAACGATCGCTTCCCGCGTTACCCGTCCGGCCCGTTCGATCCAACTGTCGATGAAATGGGTGTTCCACAGGTCCACCAGCACGAGCGCCGTCTGCTCGACAGGCAGCTTCATACGGATTTCCCGCCGGATGAAGTGCTCTTCCCGGCAGGGCACATCGGCCGGCGTGCTGTCCTGGTAGTACCTTACTTTCAGATCGAGTACGGACGGGTTATTTCCCATTCTTTCCTGCCTTCGCCTTAGTCTTTGATGGTTTATGGGGCGCCGCTGTTTCCTGTGACGGTTCCTGTACGCCGGCCTGACCACCGTGCCGCAAACGGTGGACGATCTCGTCCACGTCGTAGACACACCCGCCCCATGCGCCGCCGCCGGCCTGCTGAAGGGCGGCCCAGAGCCGGGTGTCGTCAGGCAGATTCGGGTCGACGTCCAGATCGGGCCGCGGCGGACGCCCGGCGAGCTGCCTGGTACCCTCCTCGACGCCGAAGGTATTCTCCTCGTTTCCGACCAGATTGATGGAACCCGTCAGGGCGTTGCGGTCTATGACGATCTCGACCCGATCGCCGTCGAGCACCTTGCCGATGGGTCCTCCCGCCAGGGCCTCGGGGCCGACGTGGCCGATGCAGGCCCCCGTTGAAATGCCGGAAAACCGGGCGTCGGTCACCACGGCGACGTGCTTGCCGAAGGAGAGATGCCTCAGCGCGGCGGTGATCTGGTACGTCTCCTCCATCCCGGCGCCCATGGGGCCGCGGCATATGAGGATCAGCACGTCGCCGGGCTTGATCCGGTCCTCGTTCCGGCTCTTGATGGCGGCGATGGCGTCCCGTTCCCGGGTGAATACCCGCGCGGGTCCCGTTTTCCGGTAGACCCCGTCGGGATCGACCACGGCCGGGTCGATCGCCGTGCTCTTGATCACCGCGCCTTCGGGCGCGAGATTGCCCCTGGGAAAGGTCACCGTGCTCGTCAGTCCCCGGCTTCGCGCCCGTTCGGGGGACATGATCACCTCGTCCGGATCGATTCCGTCCACCTTCTTCAATCGCCCTCGAACCAGCCTCCGTCTTTCGGAGGATTGCCACCAGTCCAGGACTTCGCCCAGCGTGGACCCGGCCGCGGTAAGCACTTTTTCGTTCAACAGGCCCGCTTCGCGGAGGTGCAGCATCACCTCAGGCACCCCGCCCGCAAGGAAGGCGATCACCGTGGGATACCCCGTCGGGCCATTCGGCAATACGTCCACCAGCCGGGGGGTCCGCCGGTTTATCCTGACCCAGTCCTCGATCGTGGGCCGGCGCAATCCGGCGGCGTGGGCGACCGCGGGGATGTGCAGCAGCAGGTTGGTCGAACCCCCGAAGGCGGCGTGGACGGTCATGGCGTTCTCGAGCGCGTCTTCGGTCAGGATCTTGCGGACGGTGAGTCCCTCGGCTTCGAGCCGCATCAGCGCCCGGGCCGAACGCCGGGCCATGTCGGTCCAGATGGGCTGGCCGGATGGCGCCAGCGCGCTGTGGGGCAGGGCAAGCCCGAAGGCTTCTCCCACGACCTGCGAAGTAGCCGCCGTGCCCAGGAACTGGCAACCGCCGCCGGGTGACGCACAGGTACGGCAACCCATGTCCGCGGCGTATTCCAGCGAAATCTCACCGTGGGCGTACCTGGCGCCGATGGACTGGATCTTGCCCGCGTCCTCGCCCTCTTCCGGCGGCAGGGTAACGCCGCCCGGCACCAGCACGCAGGGCAGGTCGTGGGTCGCCGCCAGCGCGATCATCATGGCGGGCAGGCCCTTGTCGCACGTGGCCACGCCGATCACACCCCGGCGCGTCGGCAAAGACCGGATCAACCGGCGGAAGACCATGGCCGCGTCGTTGCGGTATGGGAGACTGTCCATCATGCCGGGCGTGCCCTGCGTGCGGCCATCGCAGGGATCGGTGCAGTAGCCGCCGAAGGGGATGCCGCCCAGGGCCGTCAGCTCCTCGGCCGCCGCCTGCATGAGCAGCCCGACCTCCCAGTGGCCGGTATGGTAGCCCAGGGCCACCGGCGTGCCATCGGATGCGCGGATTCCCCCCTGGGTGCTGAGAATCAGGTATTGCCGCCGGTTCAGTTCGTTGGGACTCCACCCCATGCCCACGTTCTGGGAGAGGGCGAAGAGGTCGCCGCTGGGACTGTCCCGCAGCATGTCGCCGGTGAGCGGCAGGCTGCCTTCCGGACCGGGCGCACTGGATCTGATGTCGTAAATACCTGGATCGGAATGGCCGACGACGGCTTCGAAGGACAGCAGAGATGGAGGTTTCATGAATGGGCTCTTCCGTTGCCGATGCGCCCGGTTGTCCACGAAGCGTACCAGTTCTCGGGGGTGAGTTCCGATGGGACTTCTTCGAAGTGGTAACGGGTTTCTCCGCCCTGGAAACCCGGCAGGAACTGATTCTCGCCTGACTTCATGATGGCGTCGACGGGCTTGAACCGCGTCCACAGGGCTTCCGCTTCTTGCGGGGTAAAGCGGTCCCCCAGTGGCCTGCCCCATTGCAGGGTCATGGGATGGACCGCTTCAATACCCAGGGCTTCCGGCGCGGTAAGGCCGGCTTGGTCCCTGCAGTGTTGATTATATATGTGCCGGGCTGTCTTGCTCAGGCAGATGGTCGACTTGACGATGCCCTTCTCGCCCCTTCCGGGATGGAGGACATCCAGTGCCCCCTGAAACGCGGCGGCGTCCGCGGCCAGGACCGCCCGCAGCGCCGCTTCGCCGTGGTTCACGTAACCGGCGGCCTGCCCGTTCCATCGCAGGCAGGTCTCACGGGCTCCGGTCGACAGTTGTTCGATCCATCGCGTCGAATGCCAGTGCGTCAGGCGCGCGAACCCCCCGTGAATGGTACGGCGCCGTTTCGTGGAGTAGTTGCTCCCCCAGTGGAGGATGGGAAGAATGTAAACGACCCCGTCACCGGCGCGCAGGTGGGTATGCACGCCGCCCGGAACGGGCGACCGGGAATCCCTCGACATGGATGCGTTCTCCTCCGGGGTGTTGCGCCTGACGTGGCTGCCCGGAACCACCCACAGCACACTGTCGTCGTAAAGCGGTACATTCCACTGGACGTACCGGGGTCCGCTTTCCAGGATATCGTCGGCGTAGGCCATGAGTGGACAGTTCAGAGGCGGATAGAAATCGCGGTGCCACCGGGCGGGACCGTGATCTCTCGCCGGGTTGCACATGAGCATCATTTCCGTTGGCGGCGCGTCGTCTTCGGCGAGTAGAACACTGCTCACGCCCTGGGTGTTTTCGTGGAGCCAGAACTCGAAAGCGGCCACCGTTTCACGGTCGCCCAGGTCCGGCGGCCGCGTGATGTTCAGCCGCGGTTGGGCCGAAGTCCGCCACACGTCGGCCGGCGCCGCGCCCCGGGCCGCCTCTTCCGTCCAGATCCTGCGCTGGCGGTCCACGAGGATTTCGTAGCTTTGGCGCAGGACTTCGAGATCCCGCGGGGGGATCATGCCACGGAGTATCAGGTAGCCCTCGTCAAGGAACCGATCCCGGTCGACACGGATCACGCTTCCGCTCCCCGGCATCGCCCCACGTTATCCAGCAGCGCCTTCATGTACCCCAGCGCGTAGGCCCTGGAAGTCTGGTGCCGCCCATCGGGGTCGATGACCAGCCGCGGCACGTGGTCGTCGATCATGGGACAGTCCACGCCGGCTTCCCCGTAAGCCACCAGGGACTCCATGGGATCCACGTGCCCCTGGTCGATGAAGGTCTCAGAGAATGCCGGAACGGGACTGGAAACGAATCGAAAATGAACATAGTTGATCTTCCCGCGCGTTCCGAAATACCGGATGGCGTCGAGCACGTCGCCCGGCATTTCTGACACCGTACCCTGGCAGAAGCCCAGGCCGTTGCATTCGCTGGGGACGATTTCGATGAGTCGTTTCAGCGCCTCGTGGCTACGGAAGACGCGGGCGATACCGCCTATGGGCGAGATGGGCGGATCGTCGGGATGAAGGCTCATGCGGACACCGGCTTTCTCGGCCTCCGGTATGACTGCCTCCAGGAAATAGGCGACGTTACTCCACACGTCCTCGTCGGACAATACCAGGTCCCGGGGAATGGGCGGTTTCCAATAGTCCTGCTTCGCTCCCCTGATCTGTTCGTAGTCGAAACTCGTGACGACCGCGCCGCCCCGGCTCCGGGTCGATTTCGACGTGCGCAGTCCGTAGTTGCCGCCCACGTTGCGCAGGCTGAAGAAATACCCCAGCACTGGAATGCCCGCGGCGCCCATGTTCTCGAGCGTCCTGCACCAGTTCTCGATCTGCTCGTCGCGGCCCGGCAGGCCCAGCTTGATCTTGTCGCACCACTCCGGGGGTACGCCTTCGAGCACCGACCAGGTCAGTCCGGCATCTTCGATGCGCGCCTTCTGAAGCGACAGGTCATGAAAACTGTAGTAGCCCCTTGCGAGATCACAGTCCGGTACCCCGTTCACCATGTCCGTCACCCCGAGTTGCCGGGCGAAGGCCAGGTGCTCGGCGTCCATCCTGCCATTGACCGCAAGCTTCATGGCTGGTGCTCCAGACTCGTGTGTTCTACGTGCCCGTGGAAGGCTGATAAGCCCCCGGATTACCTTGACAGATACAACGGTGAACCGTTTTATTACCCGAGGTTTACGGGGTGTAGCGCAGTCCGGTCAGCGCACCTGCTTTGGGAGCAGGGGGTCGGGGGTTCAAATCCCCCCACCCCGATTGCCTTTTCCTCCACCAGCGGACCTTACTGTCGGATTTCCACGTAACGTGCCAGACGCGCGACTTCGCCGTCATCCACATACTTGCCGATTTCCCGGCGAAACTGATCCATGCTGGAATAGGGGCGGTATTCCTTGAACTCGTGCAGCATGCGGTCGCCCACGCCGGGTACCGCCAGGATTTCCTCGTCGGTGGCCGTATTGAGATCTATGGGAACATATACGTATTGCTCCATGCGTGCGACCTCGGCATCGTCCACGTACTTGCCCATTTCCCGGCGCCACTGGGCGATGGCGAGATAGGGGCGGTACTCCTTGAATTCATGGACCATGCGGTCTCCCACGCCCGGAACCAGGCGTATCTCCTCGTCGTCGGCCGTATTCAGGTTCAATGGTATGAACATCCGGGCGTAGAGCGCGGCCGTATCCTCCCGGCTCATGTGCGCTGAAATGAGCGCATCCAGTTCGATCATGCCCGGAAAAGGCCGTGCTTCCAGCACCATGTCTGCAAGTTCGGCGGTCATTCCCGGCAGCATGGCGAGTTCGTCGCTACCGGCGAGGTTTGGATTGAAGAACTCCGCCGCCGCTGATTCGGCCTGCGGTTCATTCCCGGCAGCGCCGGGTTGTTCAGCCGTTTCAGAGCTGCCGCATCCACCAATCGCGATCGCGAAGACGCAGGCAAATAGCGATGTCGGCAGGGCAGAACCTGATCGCTTGACGGTATTCATGATTTCTCCTTGGTTTTGGGCGTGATGCGACTGGAGTCCAGGGCCGGATGGCGAAGACAGGCGGCAATCCCCATCAGACCGAGCAGTATCATGGCGCCCGGCGCGAGAGACGGATAGGCCCCTCCCAATGCCTCCCAGAACAGTTCCAGTCCTTCCCGCGATGGATACATCTCGAGTTCGAACTCCATATTGCCGCTGAAGTGCAGCCACTGCCCCGTGAACCCGGACAGGACGAACAATACCATCAGGACCTGGAACCCCCGTACGATCAAAGCCCCGGGCGAAAGCAACAGCCAGATCGAAGCCGGTAGACCCGCTGCCAGTAGTACGAGGGGAGCCCATTGCCAGTTGTCCTCCGTATGCTCCAGGAGGATGAGTTCGAAACCGGTTCCCAGGATGCCGATCGTCAGGATCGCCAGGACGAGCCGGCGAAGCGTAGCGGCGAAGTCCCGCGGAGATCGATGGGCCGATTGATCCATGGCATGCTCCTCGCGTGCGTTGCGAAACTCGCGTGCGTTGGGGAACTCGCGCGCGTTGCGAATTCAGAACAGCGTGTTCTTCACCAGCGGCGCGAGGATATCCGGGGAGTCGTTGGCCACCCGGTTTACCCGGTCGCTCACAGGCCGGATTTCATAGGGACCTTCATGGGGCGTCCGGATGATTTCCTGGAGTGTCTCCACAGGCGTACCGGGGTCGAGCCAGTCGGTGAAGTCGTCGGGATCGACCACCGCGGGCTGCCGGTCGTGTATATCCGAAAGCGCGGGCGAGGCAACGGTCGTTATGATCGTGAAGGTCTCGAGATGCTGGTCGTCCCGGCTCCACCGCTCCCACAGCGCGGCAAAGGCAGCCGGGGAACCGTCTTCGAGCGCGAGGAAATAGGGTTGCTTGCCGCCGCTGGTTCGCCCGGCTTGCCCGGTCCGTTTCCATTCGAACCATCCGTTGGCCGGGACGAGGCACCGGCGTGACCGGAACGCTGAACGAAAGGAGGGCTTCTGTTGAACGGTCTCGGCCCTAGCGTTGATGAGCCGCGCGCCCATCCTGGCGTCTTTGGCCCAGGACGGTACCAACCCCCAACGGAGCAAGGCCAGGGATCTCATCCCGTGCATGTCGAGACGGCACACCGCGAAGTCCTGGGTCGGAGCGCCGTTATACCTCGGCTGCGGGTCGAGGCGGCGAATCGAATCAGGCAAGGTATACATCGTGAATATCTGCTGCTGGGTCAGGCTTTGGAAGAGACGGCCGCACATGACTGGTTTTCCGTTTAAACGTGCTTTTTCGCAAATTCTACCGGGAAGCGGTCCACGCGTATGGAAGGCTTGACCATGCCTTACTGATGTATATCATTTACACAGCGAAGATATGATGTTAGACACGCGAAGCAAGCCCTATCATGCGCGTGTGGCGGAGAATCGCATTTGAACTATAACCTGGACACCTTCCGCGGCGATCTGTTTGGCGGGATTACCTCCGCGATCGTGGGTTTGCCGGTTGCGCTCGCCTTCGGCGTCGCGTCAGGCATGGGCGCGGCAGCCGGTTTGTACGGCGCGATCGGCGTCGGCTTCTTCGCCGCCGTCTTCGGGGGCACGCGATCCCAGATATCCGGCCCTACGGCGCCCATGACCGTGGTCATGGCGGTCATTATCGCGGAACACTCGGGTTCGATCTCCGATGCCCTGGTCGTCGTGATCATGGGTGGTCTGCTGCAGATCCTCCTGGGCACGTTGCGGTTCGGACGATTCGTGGCCTACACGCCCCATGTGGTGATCTCCGGGTTCATGTCCGGCATCGGACTCATCGTCATGCTGATCCAGGCCCTGCCCTTCATCGGCGCGTCTGCCGCGCCCGGAGGTGCCGTGGGGACCATCCGTGTGCTGTCG
>LXNJ01000803.1_pt1 | contig 20284 bp, 15 predicted proteins | sample 809081 | NCBI WGS metagenome assembly LXNJ01 (sample SAMN04870510, study PRJNA318959) | sponge metagenome | biome: sponge; feature: marine sponge reef; material: water | host: Petrosia ficiformis | place: Greece: Milos, Mediterranean Sea | collected 2013-05-29 | depth 5-7 m | reverse complement strand
ACCAGAGGGGCGGGGCCGCCGATATCGGGTGGTTGGGGGGCGCAGCCGAGCGGCAGGACCAGCGACGCGGGAAGCGCGAGAAGGGACAAGAGACGCATGGGATTCCTCCGCGGAGAGGGGAAGCGTAACCAGACGGTCTGCCTTCGTTAGAGTCCCGTTCCATGCGCATGCCCCGTTCCCTGATCGTCAGCCTTCTTCTCGCTCTCGCGCCGGCGATTGCCGCCGCCCAGTGGTACCCCGAACCCGATCTCGTGCTGACCGGCGCCGAGGTCCGGACCGTGGACTCCGGGGACTCACTCGCCGAGGCCCTTGCCATCAAGGACGGGCGCATCGTGGCGGCAGGTTCCGCGGCCGCAGTTGCCGCGTTCGCCGGCCCCAACACCCGCACCGTGGATCTCACCGGAAAGACGGTGATCCCCGGAATCCAGGATTCGCACATCCACTTCCTCTCGCTCGGCCGTGACATCACGACCGGGGTGGAGCTCAGCTACGCCGAATCGGCCGACGACATCGTGGCCGGGGTACGCGACCGGATCGCGGAGAGCCGGATCGCCGCCGGCGAATGGGTCGTCGGCCGCCGCTGGGACCAGTTCAAGTACCCCGTGATGGTCACCCGCTGGCAGCTCGACGAGGCCGCCCCGGCAAACCCGGTGGCGCTTTACCGGGTATACCGGGGCGTGGCGGTGAACACCGAGGTGTTCCGGCGGATGGGGATCGAGGACGGCGACTCGTCCACGTGGCCATCGTGGTGGCTGGACGACCCGGACAACTTCACGTTCGAGGATCAGATCCTCCGCGAATCGCGGGAACTGATGGTGGACGGCGAGTCCGTCACCCGCGAGATCCCCACCGGGGTCTTTCTGGGATCGCGGGCCTCGCGCCTCGTGACCGAGCGGCCACCGCCGAACGACTTCGAGGACGATGTCGAGAGCGTCCGGCTCGGGGTGGAGGAACTGCTGTCGCTCGGTATCACCTCGATCGTGGACCCCTCCTCGCGGATGGGGCACAACATGCGGGTCTACCAGGAGGCCGCCAACCGCGGGCACCTGCGGCTGCGCATCGCCGCGGTGTACGAGGGGACCTTCAACACCGACTCCCCGGATGCAATCTCCGCCCACCTCGACGGCATCAAGGTCAACAACCTCGGCGACCGCTTTCTGCGCTGGCGCGGAGTCAAGGTGTACGGCGATGGCGGCGTAGGCACCCGGAGCGCCTGGATGTCCGAGCCGTTTCACATGTGGGACGAACTCGAGGGGGAGCGGAACCTCGGCAATCCGGTCGTCGAGAGCTATCCGGAGCGAGAGGCGCAGTACCGCGCCATCCGGAGCCACGGTTGGGACCTCCACACCCATAGCTGCGGGGATCAGGCGATGCGCCAGACCGTGGACCTCTACATGAAGCTGCTCGACGAGATGCAGGAGGACGGCGGCGAACTTCCCGACCTCCGCTGGAGCGTCATCCATGCCTACTTCCCCATCGAGCCCAAGACCCGGGTCCTCGACGATATGGCCCGCTACGGCATCGTGGCCTCCACCAACCCGGTCTTCAACTGGCAGCAGGGGTTTTCGTTTGCCGCGAACTCGGGCCCGGCACGGATGGCGCGCCTCCAGCCTTTCCGCAGCTACATGCGGGGCGGCGTCATCATGGCCTCCGGGTCCGACTACGGGGTCACGACCCACAATCCGTGGATGGGGTTTTACGCCCTGTTGACCCGGAAAGACCAGAAGTCCGGCGTCGCGCACGGAGAGGACGAGACGGTCACCGTCGCGGAAGCGCTTCGTTCCTACACCTGGAACGGCGCCTTCCTGACCCACGACGACGAGGAGCGCGGGAGCCTCGAGCCGGGCAAGCTGGCGGACCTCATAGTGCTCGACCTGCCGGGGCTCGACGCTCTGGAGGAGGATCCCGAACTGCTCTTTTCCATGCGCGAGCGCGTCGTCGCCACCCTGGTGGAGGGCGAAGTCGTTCACGGCAGCCTGCCCTCGCGGTGATCCGAGGAACGCCGGCCACCAAAATCAGGGGGATTACATACAGAAGTTGACGGACCGGGCGAACAGTGGGCGCAGCCATCTCAGGACGTGCCAGATCGGCGCGGTGGTCAATAACGGTACCCGACGCGCTGATCTATACGCTCATTGGGGCCGGAGGCGCGGCATTCGTCGCGGTTGCGGTAGCAACCTTTGCCGGAAGCGACGGACCGACACTAACGAGCGAGCAACTATTCAAGCTGGAACAGCAACGGGCCGAGATGCGACATGCCCTTCTCGCAGATCAAGATCTTATGGGCTGTATCGAAATCATCGGGGGCCTTGTCCTCGCGTTCCTATTGATCGCGGGGATGCTGCTCGGCGGCTCCCCGTTGGCAACCCCGGAACCCCCGGCTAGGGCTAGGAGTCTGCGCTCCAGGAGTTTCGCGTCACCGGAACAGGTGCGCTCGTAACCCTCCGGGGGTGGGAGGCGGCGAGTGCTTTCGGCGTCCGGGGCGTTCTCGGGCGCTGGCAGCGGCACCATTTCGGCGTATTGCGCGTGGGGTGCGGCGGCAAGGCGTCTCGGGGGAAGCCATCAGGCGTTGGTCAGTGCTCCGATCCGCTTGATGTTCAGCGCCAGGCAGACCAGGTTCCACTCCGCCTGCACCTTCGCCAGCCCACGGAGGCTGAAACGGCGGAAGCCGAGCACTTCCTTGATCCAGCCGTTCGGCGCCTCGGACAGCCACTTGCGTCTCGCGTAGCGCGCCCGCCCGGCTTCCGTCCCCAGTTTCTTCCGCATCCGATCGGTCGCCGGCAGCTTCTTCGGATCCACCCCAGACCGCTCCTTCCCCTGGCGGCCCAACGCCACATAGCCCTCGATCCCCCGCGCTTCCAACTCCAAAAGGTCCGCCTCGTTGCAATATCCCGCATCCGCCAGCACCTCGGCCGGCTGCGCGCCGAAGGAGTCCTCCACCGCGTCCAACCGCGCGATCAGTTGTCCCTGATCGTTGGCGTTCGCGCTCACCGACGCTTCCATCACGATCTGGTTCTCGCCATCCACCACTGTCTGCGCGTTGTAGCTCTGCTGGAACCCCTCCGTGCTCGTCTTCATGATCCCGCTCTCAGGGTCCGTGAAGTTGCTCTGCGCCTTGGGGTCCGGCTCCCCATACTCCCGCTTGTAGGGCTTCCGGCCGCCCGACGAGCGGCCCGAACCCGGCTGCCGGCCACGCTCGGCGTCCGTCCGCCGCTGCTTCGCCTCCAACCGCCCCTTCGCCGCCCGGATCGCCGCCAGGCGATCCTCCCGACGCCGCAACTCCGCCGGGATCTCGTCCCCGCGAATCTCCTCCCCGAAGCGCTCGTCCTCCGCCGCGTCCCGCGCGATCCCCTCGCGACGAACAGACTCCCGTCGCATACCCGCAAACCAACACCTTCAACAGCATCCGCGGCGAATACGGCGCGTTCCGACGGCCATCCCCCTCATACGGCGCATAAAACGCCGCAAGGTCCAGCGAATCCACCAAGTCGCTCACCTGGTGCGCCAAGTGACCCTCCGGAACCCAATCCTTCAACTTCGGCGGCATCAACAGAATCTGATCCGGCTGATACGCCCGAAACCGCGTCGGCATCTCTGACCTCCCGATCGCTCCGCCCCCAAACCGATCATAAACACCAATATATCAAAGACTTACGACAAACAACACCCCCATCACCACACGACCAGCCTCCCTACAAACCCGCCCGTCCAACTAACCCGCAGAACTTCCTGCGGCGCAGACTCCTAGCTCTTCTTCCGACTCCTGGCGATCTTCTTTTTCACCGGAGCGTAGATCGCTCTTGCGATCTGCTCCGGGGTCGCCGGAATCCTGAACCTGTCCGGAGCAGGCCCACGTTTTTTCTTCAGCTTGTCCACGTTAGAAACTAAATCACAGAGTGTGTACGTCAGATACTAACGGCGGCTCATGCCGTTGGTGTCGACCATCCCATCCACAGACTGACCCCGACCATGGCGGACGCTCTGGCGCAGACCTTCCCAAGCGGGTCACAGTCCGAGTGCTCGTCAGTGAAGAGGAGGGCACCGGGGACAACTGATTTCCTGACTTCCACCGGGAGAGTCTTGCGGTTGGTGGAGGCAATGGGTCTCGCCCTGACGCTGTCCGTGTGCCGCTTCTTGATCCCGAGGACGGGTGCCTTGCCCGCTATCCCGCGACCAACCCGGAGCCTCTTACTTGGGTGCCTGTTCTTCTCCTTGCCGCCGACGTAAGTCTCGTCAATCTCCAGCGGCCCGACCAGATGGCCAGATTCCACGTTCCAAACCTCCCTGAGCCTCTGGAGGACGAACCAGGCTGTCTTCTGGGTGATCCCCAGATCTCGGGACAGGCGCATGCTCGACACGCCCTTGAGGCTCGTAGAGAGCAGGTAGATAGCGAAGACCCACTTCCGGAGCGGCAGCCTGGAGTCCTGGAGAATCGTCCCCGTCCGGACCGAAAAGTAGCTCCGGCAGTCAGGACACCAGCAAGGCATCGGCTTGCCGGATTTCACCACCTTGGTGCCTCCAGACCCGCACTTCGGGCAGAACCGCCCCTCAGCCCAGAAAACCTGCTCGAACCACGTCCGTGCAGTATCCTCGTCCGGGAACATCTCCATCAACTGGAACATGCTGATGCCGTCCCCGTAACTCTTCCCAGGTCCACTTCGCATGGAAACCAATGTAGCAAACTTGACAAGGTTTGTCAAGCATGTTGCCAATGGAATATCGCCGAGAGTTACACTACGGCCACGACCAAAAAGGCGTAGGTGGGGTGACGTCACCCTACTTACGATGAAAAAGGAGCCCTCGCATGTCCAATAAGAACACTCCAGTTTCCATCTTCGACGGGGATCCTGGTTGGTAGAACCTGAATCACTCCAAGGGTCGATTCTCGTCCACCTACTAGGCCCTGCGGCGGTCCTATTTGTCGGTGTCGGGGCGTGGTGCATCCAAGTCTGGATTTCAAAGAAGCGGGCGACGATTGAATTCATCTCCCAGAACGAAATCGGGAACACTCTCTGGCAAGAGGCAACAAGGCGATTTGCCAAGCTTTCACGCGAAGATGGGCTAACGCCCTTGGCGGCCGAAGACCTTGACGACGAGCGGCTAAAAGACCGGCTCCTAGTCGGCTACATGCTGACCCACTGCGAGGCAGTTGCCGTCGCCATCAAGCGCGGAGTAATCAACAAGAAAATCTACAAGGACTGGAATCGCTCCCGGTATGCCGACGCCTGGAACAAGGCTCAGGGATACATTGGGGCCAGGAGGGCGCAGACGGACCAATCCACCGCTTTTGAACACTTTGAAGAGCTTGCGAGAAAATGGGGCGCAGGCTCGCCCCCTAGTCCATAGGCTAGTCACCACGTAGAACGCCTCTCCGAAGGCGAACCCAAGGCGCTGCGAATGTGAGCGGTGTCCCAAGGGTCGCCTAACTCGTGTTCAGGTTGATGTCCTGTAGCTCGGAGAGAATTTGTCGCAGAAGGCTGGCGATTTCTTCTAGCTGAGCCGAAAGGATGTCTGTGTCCATGTCGCCACCGTACCACCCCTGTCAAGTTCAGTATGTAATTCCCGAAATCAGGGGTTGACAGGACGTTGGAGCGGCGGTAAAAAGCAGGAAGCGCCAATGACCTTGTTGCCAAAAGGGGGTCGGAAATGAACGCACCGCCGGACGACTTGGCATTCCGGGCCCCGATCGGGGTTTCGGAAGGGTCCGTGAGGCGCTTCTTGAACCACTGCGGGACCCGGAGTTCGCCGGACGAGCTCCCGGAGTCCTGAACTGACACCGGCAGAAGCGGGGCTGGCTCTTGGGGGCCGGAGCGCAGTGAGCGCCCGCCTCCACGGTTCCGCGCTGCGATGAGGCCTGGCGGCCGCCCAGGGACTCCGGGGCTTTTTCATGTACGCCGCCGGCTGTGGCGCAGTCGCGCCCTGCTGTTCCCGGCCCTGCTCGGGGCCCTGTTCACTCTCTCTTGCGACGCCCGCCTCTACCTCTACATCCACGCGGGCCGGGAGACGCTCCTGCCGGGACGCGCTTACGGCGATGCGCTCGTCACGCAGGGTTTTCTCGCGTCCGTGCCGCCGGGCCGGAGGCTCCCCCCGGGTGAGCCGCCGCGCCGCTTCGTCCTGCGCCACCCCGCCCGTTTCCCCGATTGGAACGGCACGCTGGTCGTCGGCGCTCACCGCGGCCTCGGAGGTATCCGGCGCGGACTCGACGGCGCCGACCTCGGGAGCGGCGAGACGGAGCTCGATGACCTGATCGGCTGGTGGGCGCTCGACCAGGGGTTTGCCTGGGCGAGCTTCGACCGGGCGGGACTCGGAGCGGGTCCCGAGGGCTACCGGCTCACCGAGGCGTTCGCGCGGCTGATGTTCGAACAGATCCGGCCACGCCTCGCGATGGATCCCGAGCGGACCATCCTTCTCGGCTACGGCGAAGGGGGCGGGCTGGCGCGTCACGGCGCCGCGGCCGAGGACGAAACGTTCGGCGGAGTGGTGCTGGTGGCCGCGACGCTCGGTGATCCCGAGGGCGCCTCCCGCCGCCGCGCCGCCCGCCTGGCCCTCGCCGCGGAACGGGAAGCATCCGAGGCCGGCCTTGCCGCCTATGCCTCGGCCGCCGGCGTCGGTCCCGAGGGAAGCCGGTTCTGGCCGTTTTATGACGCGGTGGCCGCGGCGCCGAGCTCGGTGCTACCCGCCCCACCGGCCGTACTGGGACGTCCGGTGATCGAGGTTGTCGGAACCCTTGACGATTTCGTGCTGCCGGAAGTGCTCGCCTACCGCGAACGGATCCAGGCCACCGGAATGGCGGAACTTCACGAACTGCGCCTGGTCCCGGGAGCCTGGGGGGTCGGCCCCGGAGACGATGCCGTCGAGGAGATGCAGGCCTGGGCCGCGGAACTCGGCCTCGCGGACGCGGACCGCGCGGCGCTGGCCACCGGGCGGAGCCTCGCGCCCGAGATACAAAGAGCCCTGACGGACCTGGACGCGCGCCTGCGGAATCCGGGGGAGTAACCCTCCGTGGCCACCAGAAAACGCCCGGCGCGGGCGTTCGGCGTCCTGCTTGCGGGAGCGATGTCCGCTTCGACGGCCTATCTCCTGGTGCTGTCGATCACGCCGCTCCTCTCGCGGCGATACCTCCCCGACTCCGCCTGGATCGGCCTCCCGAACGCCGCCCTGATTCTCGGAGTGGCGGCCGGAACCCCGATCCTCACCTGGCTCTTTTCGCGGCGTGGCCGGCCTTTTTCCCTGGGCCTCGGCCTCAGCTTCGCCGCCTGCGCGGCCGTGGGCCTGGCGCTCTCGGCGTGGTGGGAAGCGGGTTTTCTCGTCCATCTCGGTGCGAGCCTGATGCTCGGCTGCGGCTACGCCGCCTATCACCTCACCCGTTACACGGCCGCGCTCCTGGTCCCCCCGAGCAAGAGCGGGCGGGCGATCGGGCTGGTGGTCTGGATGGCGGTCGCCGGCGCCTTCGTCGCGCCGCTGATCTTCGGATGGATCGAACGGATCGTCGGGCCCGGCGAAGGCGAGGCATTTCTGCTCGCGTACCTGTGTGCGGCGGCCTTCTACGGCGTCGGCGGCATCCTGTTTCTCAAGAGCCGGTCCCTCCGGGCGCGGCCCTCGCTGGGAATCCAGCGCGCCGCACCGACGGCGGCGCCCGCTGCGCCTCCCTCCGGTGCGTCACCTCTCGGACGGACTTTTCGACTGGCGATCGTCTCGCTGGTCGCCGCGCAGGCCTCGATGATGGTCCTGATGACGATGGCCCCGCTCCAGATGATGGGCAGCGGGGGTTCCCTGGCGGAGCTCGGAGCAATGATGGGCGCCCACAACCTGGGCATGTTCGCCCTGTCTCCGGTGGTCGGAATCCTCTGCGACCGCTTCGGGGAGCGTCCCATCATCGCCCTCGGCGGGGTGACGCTCGCGGGTGCGGGCCTCCTCGCCGCCCTCGGTCCCGGCCGCGGTCTTGAATTGGGTATTGCGCTCTACCTCGTGGGCCTCGGCTGGTGCTTTGCCTTCGTGGCGGCGAGCACGCTGATCTCCGAGGGTCCGGACTCACCCGCCAAGGTGCGCCGGCAGGGACTCGCCGACGCGCTGAACTGGCTGGGGGCCGGGGTCGCGTGCGTTGTCTCGGGGGGTCTGATGACGCAGTTGGGCTTTCAGGCGGTCGCCTTCGCGTGCGTGGGGCTGGGCGCCGTCTCGCTGGTGGCGGCGCTGGCCGCCTCCGGCCACCCGAGTCCCGAGCGACACTCGCGCGGGGCCGATCAGGGCGAAAGCGCTCAATAGCCCAGGACCGAGTAGTCGCCGTCCGTGATCAGGCGAATGGAGACGTAGAGACCCAGCAGTCCGCCGGCCATCCAGGGGGAGTTGGGCGCCACGATGTAGGTGTACAGCTCCTGCCGGCTGATCCGCCGTTGCCGTCCGGCCACGAAGAAGCTGATCAGATAGACCGACGCCCCGTACATCACCTGCCAGAACAGAATGACTCCCACAATGCCTGTCCACAGAGGGGGCAGGAAATGGAACGTATACGCCGCGTACACGATCAGCGTGGGAGCCGGAGTGAGAAACCCGTTGACGATGTCCACGTTGAATCCGAACGTGCGGCGGTCCGCGTAGGAGTCGTCGTACTGGGAGTAGGCGGCCCAGACATCCGCCCATAGCGTCGGTGACAGCATCCGGACCAGCGGCGCCTTCGTCCGGAGGAATTCGACGGCCGGGGTCCGGCCCGTCCTCTTCCTCCACTCCCGCCAGTATTCGGTGCGCGTCTCGACGAGGTCCCGCCGGAGGAAGAGACACACCTCCCAGTAGCAGATCAGCAGATTGATCGACAGGAACAGGCTCAGGAGGGAGTGAACGAGGTTCAGGTCTCCATGAACCTGGTAGCGCGCACCGATGCCGAGAAGCGCCAGGGACGCGACGGCCAGCGCCGCAAACAGTCCGGCCGGCAATTGGCGCCTACAGGTACCGGCCCTGCAACACCCGCCGATGGTGGATCGCGTGCCCCACCGTGAGGTAGCAGATCGCACGGACGGTGGCGCTCGCGCCGCTTGCTTCTCCGCTACGGCCGAGGGCGACCTCGTCAAACGAACGCATGAGACTCACCGTCGCGTGGCGGATCGTCTCCAGTTCATCCAGCAGCGAACTCAGCGAGCGGGCGCCGTGTCCGGAGCTGGCCACGTAGGGGTCCTGCTCCATCCCCGGCAGCGGGGATGCGTCGCCCCGCGCGAAGCGGAGCGCGCGCACCGACATGATGCGCTCCACGTCCGCGATGTGGCCGACGACTTCCCGGATGGACCACTTCCCGGGTGCGTAGCCGTGCGCGGAGGCGTCCTCCGGAACCTCCGCGAGGACTGCGCGAAGGGTCTGCATCTCCTGGAGCGCCGCCTCCGGCAGATCGTCACCGACGGGCACGAGCCGGATGTAGCCGTGGTAGTAGTCGGCGCACTCGCCGGATCCGGGTCTTTCCCACATGCGCGCCATCGTACGCGAGGGGCCCCGGTACTATCCGGCGCCATGTCCGGAGGATTCCTGTCCATGCGTTCCCTTTCTTTCCGCTTGTGTCTCGGCGCCGCCCTGCTGTCGCTTCTGGCCCTTTCCTGTACCGGGCCGGTGAACGTGGATGTCGAAGTGCCGAAACCCGAGAAATCCCGCCTGAATGGCCGCATCCCTCCCGTCGGTCCCTATTCCGCGGGAATCGAGTACGGGGACCTCGTGTTTCTCGCCGGCCAGATCGCTCTCAACCATGAGGGCGGGGGGCTCGTCGAGGGCGGCATCGCCGAGCAGACCCACCAGGTCATGCAGAACCTGCAGGCGGTTTTGGAGGAGGCGGGCCTCGGGTTCGAGAACGTGGTCCGGAGCGGCGTGTTCCTCGCCGACGTGAACGACTTCGGCGCGATGAACGAGGTGTACGCGTCCTACTTTCCCGAGGACGCGATTCCGCCGGTCCGTACGACGGTGGCGGTTGCCGACATCCCGCTCGGTGCCCTCCTCGAGATCGACATGATCGCGGTCCGCTGATCGGGTCTTCTACCAGCGGACAGGCGGGCGCGAGGCCGGCCCGATCGTGACCACCGGCGAGCGCGGTTCCGGGAGGGGCCTCGGGCTCTCCCTGTGGACCGCCGCCATGTTCGTGGTGGCGAACATGATCGGGACCGGGGTCTTTACGAGCCTCGGATTCCAGGTCGAAGTGGTCCCCTCGGCCTTCCCGGCGCTCCTCCTCTGGGTGGTCGGCGGACTGGTGGCGCTGGCGGGCGCGCTCGTTTACGGCGAACTGGGGGCTGCGCTTCCCCGTTCCGGCGGCGAATACAACCTGCTGCGCCGGAGCTTTCACCCGGCCGCCGGATTCGCCGCCGGGTGCGTTTCGGCGACGATGGGCTTCGCGGCGCCCACCGCGCTCGCGGCGGTGGCGATGGCAACCTATCTGCAGCCGCTGTTCCCGGGAATCGAGCCGGTCCACTTCGCCGCGGCGACCGTGATCGCCTTTACCGGGGTCCACGCGCTGCCGGTTGGCTGGGGCAGCGGGATCAACAACTTCCTGACCGCCGCCAAGATCCTGCTCGTCATCGCCTTTTGCTGCATGGGGTTCTGGGCAGGCGGGGTTGCGGCGCCGCTCGTCCCGAAGCCGGGTGATTTCGGACTGCTGCTGAGCCCGGGGTTCGCGGTTTCCCTGGTGTTCGTTTCCTACGCCTATACCGGCTGGAACGCGGCGGTGTACATCGTCGGGGACCTCAGGCACCCCGAGCGGCTGGCCCGGGCGCTGGTCGCTGGCACGCTCCTCGTCACCGTCCTCTACTTCCTGGTCAACTTCGTCATCCTGCGCGCCGTCCCGCTGGAGGATCTGGCCGGAAGGATCGAAATCGGCTACCTGGCGGCCGAGCGCATCCTCGGAGCCACGGGTGGCCGGGTGATGGCTGCCGTCCTCGGCCTGGTCCTGGCTTCCACGGTGAGCGCCATGGTGTTCCTCGGCCCGCGCGTGGTGCGGGCAATGGGGGAGGACGAGCCCTTCCTGAGGCCGCTCGGACGCACGAACGCGGGCGGCATTCCGCACCGGGCGCTGCTCCTGCAACTGGTCATCACGCTCGTCCTCCTCTATTCGGGGACGTTCGAGCAGATCCTGCTCTACGCCGGATTCACCCTGAACCTGATGACGGCGGCGGCCGTCGCGGGGGTCTTCCGGCTACGCGCCGGCAAGATCCCGGGCGCCGTCCCCGGCCGCTTCCGCACGCCGCTGTACCCGTTCGTCCCGCTGTTCTTTCTGGGGATGAGCGCCTGGACGCTCGGCTACACGCTCCTGGAGCGGCCCGCCGAATCGCTGCTGGGGCTTGTTACCGCGGGGGCCGGGGCGGTGCTGTACCTGGTAGCGAAGCGCGGGAAGAAGGCATAGGAGCGGCGGGCGGTTCCCGCGGCGGGGAGTCCCGGCCGCTCAGTTGTCGTCCCGGTGGAAGTTCAGGACCTCTTTGCGGTGAGGGTAGGTGGACGTGTTCTATCGGCTGCGTTAACTGAACGCGCGAAGAAGAGAATGGCAACGAACCTTGGGTTCGTTGCCCGCGTGTTCGGGGGAAAGTGTGAAAGGGGGTTACCCCCTTTCACAAGAAAGTAACGACAAATCGGAACTCGCCGAAGCGCGCGCCGGCGCGCGAGGGAGTTTCGATGTGCGGCGCGAAGCGCCGGGCGCTTTGGGGGTGGGGCTCCTGTTCGACCTTGTCAGTGTCCCCCATTTGTTCCGGCCAGGCGCCCCACCCCCGAAGCGCTCGACGGGGTCGGCGGTGCGGGTCGGCTTTCTCCCTACAACCTCCGGCGCGGGTTGATCATCGTCCGCCACATGTGCGCCGTGGGGCTGTTGTCGTTACCGAGGCCCTCCTTCGGCTGCTTGAAGTGCCGGCCGATGATGTCCACGAACGGATCGATCGAAACCTCGACGCCGCGCTCGAAGCTGTAGTCGTCGTGCATGGTGATGGACCGCGCTTCCATGTACCACTTGTGGTTTCTGGCGTAGTCGTGCGCCGCCTTGATGTACGGCTCCGGTTCGTGGTCGGCCCCGAACATCCGCACGTACATCTCGGGGTACTCGTAGCCCACCGAGGGGTCCGGGAAGAAGCGGAGCGCCTGGTGGTAGCGGATGCCCCAGGCGACCTTCTCGGGCACGTACGGCTCGATCATCTGGGCGCACCACCAGCCGTGGTCGGCGCGCACCAGGTTGGTGACCGAGATGTCATGGAGCAGGCAGGCGAGGATGATCTCCTCGCTCATGCCGTGCTTCTGCGCCCGGGTGGCGCTCTGGAGCACGTGGGAGGCCGGTGCGAACCGGTGCCTGAAGAAGTCCACGAGGGTGGGCTTCGCCGGCATCACCGAAAGCGGTTCTTCCCCCTCGGCCTTCCGGAGCGGCGGGCGCTCGGGCGCCTCCAGCAGGTGGATCATCTCGTGCTCGAGCGCCTCGGCACGATCGTTCACGCCCACGATTCCCGCGCCGCTCACCGCGGCCGCGGCCTTCAGAAAGAGTCTGCGATCCATTGTGTCGCCTCCTGCGCGGCCGGCGCCGTCCGGATCCGGCTCCGGGAAGAAAGGGAAGGGGACCGACCGTTGGCCTAGTATAGAAAACTCGTTGCCCCCGGTTCGAACCGCCCCGCCCCCACCCGATGGGAGGCGCCGCGCGCCGTCCCGCCGGCAGATCCTCGGCGCCGCCGCGAAGCTCGCCTCCGGGCTCGCCGCCGGCGCCGCCGCGGCCTGCGCCGGCCGGCCGGTCCCCGCTGCCCGCACGGCGCCCGATCCAGTCCCGGCCCCCGGTTTCCGCCTTCCCGCGGTCAAGGTGTCCCGGGACCGGATCATTCGCACGGTGGTCGGACTCCGCCCTTACCGTCCTTCGGGGTTTCGGGTCGAAAGCCAGGATCTCGGCGGCGGCCGCATCCTTGTCCACAACTACGGCCACGGCGGCGCCGGCGTCACCCTTTCCTGGGGCAGCGCCTGGCTGGCGGTCGAGGAACTGATCGGCGACGCGCCGCCGCCCAGCCGGGCGGCGGTGGTAGGTTGCGGCGCGGTGGGGCTCGCCACCGCCCGGTTGCTCCAGCGGCGCGGAGTGGACGTCACCATCTACGCGAAGGACCTGCCGCCGAACACGACCTCGAACGTGGCCTGCGCCCAATGGGCCCCCTACTCGGTGTCCGACGCCCGGGTACACACGGGGGAATTCGAGGACCGGCTGGAGCGGGCGGCGCGGATCTCCCACCGCATCTTCCAGGAGATGGTGGGGGTCCGCTACGGCGTCCGCTGGCTCCCGAACTATCCCCTCAGCGATGTCGCCTTCGGGGGCCCCGGCCAGCCCGACCGGCTGGCGGACCTGTTCCCCGGCACCCGCGATCTCGCCCCGGGGACCCACCCGTTCCCGGTCCGCCACGCCCGCGAGTACACCACCATGATGATCGAGCCGCCGGTGTACCTCGGGGCGGTGATGCGCGATTTCCAGTTGGCCGGCGGGCAAATCCGGATCCGCGACTTCGGTTCACTCGACGAACTTGCGGGCCTGGCCGAGCGGCGGGTGGTCAACTGCACCGGGATCGGCGCCCGGGATCTCGTCGGCGACGAGGAGCTCGTCCCGCTCAAGGGCCAGCTCACCGTCCTGCTGCCGCAACCCGAGATCCGCTACATCGCGCTGTATCAGGGGCTTTACATGATGCCGCGCGCCGACGGCATCCTGCTCGGGGGCACCCGGGAGCGGGGCGAGTGGTCCCTCGAGCCGAACCGGAAGGCCGAGGAACGCATCCTGGCCGGCCACGTGGACTTCTTCGGGCGGATGGCGGCCCTCGGCCGGCGCGCGTGAAGAAACCGACGGTCACGGGCTGAGTTTCCCCGCTGCGATCTGACGGTTCGTATCCGGTTCGATTTCTTGAATTCGATGCTCCGTGTTCTCGGGGCCGCGATTAGCCCGGGAAGGGCGCAAGAGTCCTTGAAATCAATGACTTGTCGTTGATCCGAATGAGATCTGGCGCCGCGGCCCATCCTTTGCCTCTCGTGATACTGGAGAAAACGGGCCGGATCGCCTAGAGTTTCCGGCTCTACCCGCGTGGATTTGTCATTTCGGCTCTTCGCAAACCAACATGCTTTGGCCTGCCCCGTCGGGCGTCAAGCTCATGAACTCAGTTGAATTCAGGAGGGGACTCATGAGATCACTTTTGTTTAAGGCCGCCGCGGTGCTCGGCGTTCTGGGACTCGCGTCGGGCGCCTTCGCCCAGACGTTCCAGGGCGGCATCCGTGGCGTGATTCAGGACGCCGATGGGGGCGTCCTTCCCGGCGTCACGGTGACCATCAGCAACGACGACACCGGCGTCTCCCGGACCGCGGTTGCAAACGCGGTCGGCGAGTACAACTTCGCGAACGTCCAGCCGGGCACCTACACGCTCCGCGCTGAACTGAGCGGCTTCGCGCCCTACGTGAGCGAGGGGCTCATCGTCGGCGTTTCTTCGTTCCTCGTCGTGGACGCCCAACTCTCGATCGGTGGGATCGAAGAGACGGTGACGGTCATCGGCGAGACCCCGCTCATCGAGACGGCGACCGCCTCCGTATCATCCTCCGTGAGCCGCGCCGAGCTCGAAGTCCTTCCGACCCCCGGCCGGAACGTCTTCATCATGTCGGTGGGGACCCCGAATGTGGTTCACACCGGCGACCCCTTCTGGGTGAAGCAGTCCGACCAGACGAATTCCTCCCTCCTCTCGCTCGGCGGTGGCCCGCTCCGCGGCAACAACTACACCGTTGACGGCATCTCCACGACGGACCTGCGGAACCGCACGGTCATCATTCCGGTGTTCGAGGCCGTGCAGGAGATGAAGGTCCAGATCAACACCTACGACGCCGAGATGGGGCGGACCGGAGGCGGCGTGTTCAACGTCATTCACCGCACCGGCACGAACGCCTGGGCCGGCAGCGCCCTTCACCAGTTCCGCACCAGCAAGGTGGGCCATTTCCTTCGTGAGTACTACTACCACACCGCGCAGGACGTGGCGTCCGGCAACCTGTCCGACTCGGATATCAGCGAGCGCCCATACATCCTGTTGGGTGGGTCGTTCGGCGGTCCGATCTTCCGGGACCGGACCTTCTTCTGGGTCTCCGGAGAGGGATACAACGATGACCAAGCCTCCAACGTCACGATCACGCTGCCGACCGCGGCGGAAGCGGCCGGAGACTTCTCCGCGAGCGGGGTGACCATTTACAACCCGTGGGATGTGGATGCGAACGGCAACCGGAATCCCTTCCCGGGCAACCGTATTCCGTCCAACCTGATCGACCCGGCGGGCTCTTCGTTCGCACGGGTGCTCACGGAGTTGGGGCCGGGAGGCGACATCGCCGCTTCCGGGATCCAGCGTACGCAGGCCCGGCAGCTCACCGGAAACCTGAGCCACACCTTCTCGGAGTCTTGGCAGTCGTCTCTCACTTACCTCTATTACACCTCCGAGGAGCCGGCCTTCAGCCACTACAAGGACCTGCTGAACGCGGACGCGCCACCCGCCTACGGCATCGGCGCCGCATCGCTCGGTCGCGATGTCCACGCGGTGGCCTTCAACAACACCTTCATCACGGGCGACACATCGGTCCTGACGCTGCGCTACGGCCAGACCTACTTCAACGACTCGGTCGACAATCCGGTCTTCGATCAGAGCGCCTTTGCCGGTTTGGGATTCCAGGGCAGCTTCATTGATGCTTTGTACGGCCAGGAGGGCTATGCCGGCCAGTTTCCGAGCGTCTCCATCGCCGAGTTCGGCGACGGAGGCTCCACGCACGGTTCCTGGTCCAACAACGATGTCCAGTGGACCTCCCGGGAGGTCAACGGGACGTTCTCGCAGTTCCTCGGCAATCACACCCTGAAGTACGGCGTCCAGTTCCGGCGCATGGGGCTCCACTCGGTCAGTTTCAGCAATGGGCTCCAGCTCGGTTTCGAAAGGAAGTTCACGCAGGGACCCAACCCCACGGCGCCCGATTCGGGCTCGGGGAGCGCTCTGGCGGACGCGCTCCTTGGCATACCGAACAGCGGTCAGGCCACGGTGGCAGTTCCGGCGGACGTGTTCATCAACTACTACGGTGCCTTCCTTCAGGATGACTGGCGCCCGAGCCAGAATCTGGTGCTCAATCTGGGCCTGCGCGTGGAACACGAATCAGGGCTCATGGAGGAGGACAACGCGTTCGCGGTCGGCTGGGACCGGGCGAACCCATTCCCGGCGCAGGTCGGCCTTGCCCCGAGCCTCGAGGGCAGCCTGCCGGGCTTCCCGCTCCGGGGCGGCCTCATGTACGCTGGCGTGGACGGGAACCCCACCCACCAGTGGGATCCGCCGGGCGTGAAGCTGGGTCCCCGTATCGGCTTCGCCTACACGCTGAACCCCGAAACCGTGATCCGCGGCGGGTACGCAGTGTTCTGGGCTCCGTACGCCATCCCGAGTGGCGTCGGGGCGTCACACATCGGGAACTTCGGCTTCACAGCCGTCACTTCTCTCGCCACCAGCCTCGACGGAGTCACGCCACCGGCCGCGACCGCCTCGAATCCGTTCCCCAACGGTGTGGACAATCCCGTCGGCAACGCGAACGGTCGGTTGCAGAACATCGGCGGCGACGTGTACTTCAACGAACAGTTCCGAGCCTCCCCCTACATCCACAAGTGGTCGCTCGACCTCCAGCGCGACATCGGGCGCGATCTCGCGCTCAAGGTGGGGTACGTCGGCAGCGCCGGCGCCGATCTCCCGATCGGCGGCACGAACAACGCGGTCATCAACGTCAACCAGCTTGCCGACCAGTACCTGAGCCTTGGCGACCGGCTGAACGACCAGTATCCGAACCCGTTTTATGGCGACTCCCGTTTCGGATCGCTTGCTGGGTCGGAGACGCTTCCGCTGGGGCAGCTGCTCCGGCCTTTCCCCCACTTCCGGAACGTCTTCGCCCGCCACGTCAGCGCCGGCAAGTCGCTGTACAACTCGGCCAGAGTGGAGTTCGAGAAGCGGTTCCGCGACCGTTGGGGCGCCCGGATCAACTACACGCTGGCTATCCACAACGACAACATCTACGAGAGCAACACCCGCCTCGCGGATGAGGAGAGCACGATCTTCAACACGCCCGACGAGTGCGCCTTCGGGAAGTGTCCAGTGCTGGACGCCGACTACGGCCCTTCCCGCATCCACGTGCCGCACCAGTTCAATATCGCGTTTACGTATCGGACTCCCGGCGACAACGCCATCTTCAGTGGTTGGGCACTCTCTACGCAGACCATCCTGCGGAGCGGATTCCCGCTGACTCTGAAGCAGAGTTCGAATCCGCTCGGTTCGTATGGTTTTGACCACCAGCGTCCGAGCAGCGGCGCGGTGACGGGTGGTGGTAACCCCAGCGGCAATCACCTGAACTACCTGAGCCCGGGAAATGTGACAGAGACTCCTGGGTTGGTGCTTGGCGCAGGACCGCACACGTCGGATGCTGTGCGCAGTCCGGTCCTCCACACTTGGGATGTTTCGCTCGAAAAGACGACAACGATTCTCAGTGATGTGAATCTCAACCTTCGTTTCGAGATGCTGAACCTCTTCAACTCGCCCAACTGGTGCGGTCCACGCACCGTGGTCGGCGCCGGCAACTTCGGTCAGATCCAGTGCAGTAGCGGCTTCCCCCGCACGTTGCAGTTCATGACCAAATTCACCTTCTAGGCGATCTCAACCCAGGACCTTGGGGGCGGGCCTTCGGGCCCGCCCCCTTTTTTCGTCGAGCGGTTCGTGAGTGGAGCGCCAATCCGGTGGAAGGGCGTGACTCCGGGAAGGCCGGACCGGAGCCCCACCCACGAACCGCCCGGCGCTACGCGCCGCCTTCCGGAGTGCGGCGTGAGCCGCACGGAGACCCCGGAGGGGGAGAGGTTGGGGTCGGGACACCCGACTCCCAGGCTCTCCTGGCTCGGGAAATCGAAACTCCCTCGTGCGCTGGCGCGCACTTCGGCGACTTCCGATTTGTCGTTTCCCTTTTGTGAAAGGGGGCAACCCCAGGGGTTACCCCCTTTCACACTTTCCCCCGAAATCGCGGGCAGCGAACCATAGGTTCGCGGCCGTTCTTGTTCTTCGCTCGTTCAGGTAGGACAGCGGCTGGGGAGGGATCACCTCGAGCCAGGCCGGTACCCGCGGTCCGGGGCTGCGGCATGGAACACCGTCACCCACCTTCTCGGCCTCGACGCCCTGGAACGTCCTCCCGGCAGGGCTCCGGCCGGTTGGTCTATTCGAACCGGCGGCGAGGCAGATCGGCGCTCCTCCAGACTTCTCCGTGCCGGTAGAGGGTCAGCCGCTCCCGAACTTCCTGTGCGAACGCTTCCGCGCCGGCGGCCTCGGCCCGGGAAACCGCAAACTCAGCCGTTCTGACGGCCAGTTCGAAGTCCCCATCGGCCGCATACACCGCCGCCAGCAGATCGAGGGAATACGGTTCCTCGTAGCCTCCGAAGCCCGCGAGGCGCTCCGCCAGCCGCCGCGCCTCCGCGACGTCCCGCACTTCGGAGTCCGGATCGAGGGCGAGCAGCCGCGCCAGGGCGTCGAGGGTCGCCGGCGCATCGGAGTCCAGCTCGAGGGCGCTCTCCAGTGCTTCCCGAGCTTCCGGCAATTCGCGCCGGCGCCAACGCGTGAGGCCCAACTCGAACCACACCGGCGGCAGCGAAGCTATCAACTCGACGGCGGCCAGCCCCTCGCGGAGCGAATCGTCCAGGCGTCCGGCGTCCCGGTAGGCGGCGCCGAGCCGCGAGGCCACCACGGGGGAACCCGGATCCAGTTCGCGAGCGCGTTCGAGCGCCACCACCGCCCCACCCGAGTCTCCTTCTGCAAGCAGAAGGTCGCCGAGGTCGAAGAACGCCTGCGCCACCTCGGGCTCCACCACGGTGGCGCGTTCGAGCGACGACTGGGCGAGATCCGGCCGTCCGCTCGCCCGGAGCACCGCGGCGGCCTTGAGAAGGCGTCCGTAGTCGGGGCCCGCCGCCAGGCCCCGCTCCAGGGTTTCCACCGCGCTCGTTTGCAATCCCTGCGCGAACAGGAGTTCTCCGAGGCCCACGAGTAACCGCGCTTCTTCTTGCTGGTCGTTCTCACGACCGAGTTCGTTCCGGTGGAGGAGTTCCAGGTACTCCATCTCGGCGCGCTCCGCCTCCGATCCCGGGGCCGGTGGCGCACCCTGCACGCGGATCCGGTGATCGGTGAAGGCGGCTCCCGGGAAGACTTCTTCCTGGAGCGGCAGGTGACACGCGAGACAGTCCGAGGCCGCCGTGACCCGTTCGTATTCGTGGACGGATACCGGATCCTCGTGACAGCGACGACAGACGGCGCGGCTTCTCTCGGCGACCGACACTTCGGACCGGTGAGGATCGTGGCAGTCAGTGCAGGCGATCGTGTCCGACGCCGCCGGGACGCGGAAGCAGGCGCTCATCATGAGACTGCCGGCGGCGTGCCGGGTCAGCGCCCGGTCGCGCTGGACAACCTGGAGTGGTTCGAAATCCGTCGGGATCCGGTGGCACTGGCCGCAGAACCGGACCTGTTCCGCCGGCGAGACGCGCCCCGGATTGAAGATGAGGCTCCCGTCGGTACTGGCGGCGTGCGCCTCTCCCGGTCCATGGCACCGTTCGCATCTCACTCCCCACTCGGTTCGGCGGACATCCGGCGCGGGTCCGTTCCAGGCCACCGCGGTGGCGTGGCAGCCGACGCACTCCCGCATCGCCCGGGGGGAGTCCCAATCTCCGAGCGGGTCGCGGTCGTCCTCCGAGCCGGGGGTTTCGATCCAGGCGTCGAGTCCGTGCGACCAGGAGAGCCGGAGTTCCCGCATCGCACCGTCTCCCCCGAAGTGAACCGGAGTGACCCCTCGCAGACCCGAACCGAAGACCGCGTGCACCGCCGCCCGATTCTCCGACCGGCCGACGAGTGCCACTCCGGCATCCGTGGCGTGGTACCGCGGCCGCTCCGGCGCGTTCGGCCCCGGACTTCTCCAGAGGGCGTCGGCGGTCAGCCGCTCCTCCGAGAACCACCGGCCGGCGATCTCGGAAGGGACCGCCGCTCCCGTGCGGGCCATCGGGTGCGCTTCCTGAGCAACGGCGATCTCGGCGTGGCAAGCGCCACAGATCCCGAATCCGACGGCGTCACCGGTCCGGGTTCCCGGCTCCCACTCGCCGAGCAACTCCGTTCCGGCCGGATTCTGCGGCGTGGAACCGACGCTGGCGCGGATGGTGGATCCCGCGAGGAATGCTGCGGGGGAAGCCAGCAGTCCGGCGACGAACAGGCTAGGCAGGGAGCGGCGGTTCACGTGAGTACCGGAGGCTTCCCGCCATGGTACC
>LXNJ01000802.1_pt1 | contig 20305 bp, 14 predicted proteins | sample 809081 | NCBI WGS metagenome assembly LXNJ01 (sample SAMN04870510, study PRJNA318959) | sponge metagenome | biome: sponge; feature: marine sponge reef; material: water | host: Petrosia ficiformis | place: Greece: Milos, Mediterranean Sea | collected 2013-05-29 | depth 5-7 m | reverse complement strand
GGTTCTCGGTGATCCCCCCGCCGATCGGCGTTCGCAGGGCATAAACGTAATCGTGCAGTCCGGCCCCGTCTTCGTCTCCTTGGACCGGAGGCCACACACCCCCGGCCGCCTCGAACGCGGCGAGGGCGTGGTCAAACTCGTGGTGGGCTTCGACGAGACGCCGCTCCGGGATGGCTTCGATTTCAAACAATCGGTCCGAACGCTGGGCCTCCCGGTCGGCCCGCTCCACGACACCGAGCAGCTGGGTGTACGACCCCTCGGTCAGCACCGGCGCGAGCATTGCGATGGTCTGACCGGCACCCACCCGTTCACCGGGCGTGGGTACCGGACTGTCGGCCAGCACAAGCCCGGTAACAGGGGCAGAGACATTCGCCAGCCCGCCCGGCCCCGTGACGATCTCTCCCGAGGCGCGGAACGAGTTGGCGATTTCGCGGACCTCCGCGTTAACCGCGGCAAACGAGGTGCCCCACTGGAGGTCCTTGGGGAAGGTGATCACCTCAACGCCGGCTTCCGGATGGGGAAGTACGGCTTCGCTGGCGAAGACCTCGAACTCGCCGAGGGGCACGTCGTGCTGCTTCCCGGCCCGGGTCAACACGAGGTCGGCACGCCAGGTCCCAACCGGACCAGGCATGGCAGGCGCGGAGAACTGACCCGACTGAAGCAATTGGGCCGGTATGGTCTGATCCGTCCGCGCGGGGCCGCGCAGGCGCAGAGACACTTGCTCGACATCGGCGGCGGGCGTCCAGTCGGCCCGTTCGGTCAGGTACACCACCCAGGAGTCGGCCGCGGCCGTGGCAAGCTGCGGCGGGAACTTGACGAACACCTCCAGATCGTCCGTCAGTATGGTAAAGCTGCCGCCTCCGGCGTGATCATGGTCGTCCTGCTGGCTGTTCGGGTCGTCCGCCGAACCAGCGCAGGCGGCATGGGCCGTCGATCCGACCGACACGGCCAGGCAGCATGCCAGTAAGGTCAGCGCCCGGCGCCTGCCGCCATACACCCCTCGGTCGCGTGTTGTCATCGGCCCTCCCCCGGTCCTCTGCCCGTCGTGCGCAACAGATTGAAATACTCTTTCCAGGCAGTTGCCCGCATCTCAACCACTTTCAACAGTGCGTCCGTGTGGGCTTCCGCCGCGTCAAGCACTTCGAATGCCGTCATTTCTCCCTCGCGGTACGCACCAAGGGCGGCGTTCATCAACACCTCGGCGTCCTCCCCCAGGCCCTCACCGGTCTCGGCAAGCCAGGCGCGGGCTGTTTCGTATGCCTCCAGGGCCGCCGAAACCTCCTGCCCCGCTCTTCGTGTTTTCAAGGAAACATCAAACGTGGCCGCCGACATGGCCGCCGCGCCCGCCGCCCGGTCGGGGCGGGCCCAACCGAAAATCGCCACCGGGAAAGCCAGCTCAACCGCCAGCCCTGAAAACCCGTCCGCTCGCCGGCGGTGGTAGAACCCGAGCGTGGGTGCCGGCAACCATTCCGCATGGAGCGAAGCCCCCACTCCGGACGCGGCCCGGGCCCGGGCCCGGGCCGCGTCAAGGTCAGGTCGGTCATGCAACGCGGCCAGGGCGTCCGGCGCATCAAACTCGGGCGGCAACCAGTCGGGATCTCCTTCGGCATGCACTTCTTCCCGGTCGGCCGGCGCGACCAGCACGGCGAGGCGGCGTCTCGCATCCCGCGCCCTTAACGCCTGACTCCTTGCCTCTTGCTCGGCAATCGCCCTGGCGACTCTGAAACGCCTTACGGCATAGCCCGAAACGTCACCTGCTTCAAGCCGGGCCTCCGCCACAGCCACCATTTCTCCGATGCGGTCCGCCAGACCTCGGAGGGCCCGCTCGCGCTCCCGTTCGCTCCAGGCCTCGGTCCAGGCGATTGCCGCCTCGGCTGCAAGGCGAATTGAATCGCCCCTGAAATCTGCCTCCAGTGCCGCGATCTCGTGTTCGGCGGCTGCCCACCGGCTGCGGGTGCTGGTCGGCCATTCCAAGGGCTGCGTCACACCAAAGGTGTTCTCCCAGTCAGTCTGGCCCTGGTACGACAAGGCCTCCCGGTAGAAGGAAAACCGGGTGTTGGGGTAGGCCCTTACGGCGCGCGCCTCCGCGGCTGCCCTGGTGGAAGCGGACCGGGCGATCCGCAGTTCCGCGCCGTGAGTCGCGAAGCCGGTCAGCGCCTCAGACAGCGTAACGCCGTACGAGGAAGCCTCCTGTGCGTCTTGCGGAGCAAATGCGCGAAGATCCGCTACTGTCGCGGTGGCTCCGAGCCATACTCCCAATACCGCCGCCCGCAAACCTCTAACGCAGGGCAAAGTGAACCGCGAAGAGCAGCGCCACGATCACGACGCCGGCGTTGACCTCGCTGCCTCGGCCCGATAGCACTTTGATCAGGGCGAAGAAGATCAGGCCGAGGCCGATCCCGGTGCCGATTGAATAGGTCAGCGGCATGGCCAGCGCGGTGATCACGGCAGGGACACACTCGGTCAGGTCGGTCCAGTCTATGTGCCTGAGCGAGCGGGCCATGGCGAACCCGACGAACAGGATTGCCGACGCGGTGGCGTAGGCGGGGATCGCGGTGGCAAGCGGCGCCAGGAAAACGGCCGCGAGAAACATCCCGGCGACGAACACCGCCGTGAGCCCTGTCTTGCCGCCCGCCCGGACCCCGGCCGCGCTCTCCACATAGGAGGTAGTGGTTGATGTGCCGAGCGACGCACCCACCAGGGTGGCCGAGCTGTCGGCCAGTAGTGCCCTCCGGAGCTGCGGCACGCGCCCCTCTTCGTCCGTGAGTCCGGCTTCGTTGAGCACGGCGACCAGCGTGGCGCTCGTGTCAAACAAATCCACCATCAGGAACGCGAACACAATCGCCACCAGGCCCGCCCCCAATGCCCCAGCTATGTCCAGCCGAAAGGCTGTCGGTTCCAGCGACGGGGGCGCGGAGATCGCCGAATCCGGCCATGCGGAAACTCCCCCCAACCAACCAAGCAGCGCGATTCCCAGCACGCACAGGATCACGGCTCCGGTCACCCGGCGGTGTTCCAGCGCTGCAATCCCAACCAAGCCAGTCAGCGCCAGCAAGGCGGGCCACTGGGTCAGGTCGCCCAACCCAACCAGCGTGGCCGGGTTGTCGACCACGATTCCCGCCCCTTGCAGCCCGATCACCGCCAGGAAAAACCCGATTCCCGCGCCGATGGCCATCTTCTGAGAGCGGGGGATGCTGTTGACTATCCATTCGCGCACCGGTAGCACCGACAACACCAGCATGGCGACGCCGGAAAGGAACACGGCCCCGAGCGCCACCTGCCACGGCGGTCCCATTTGCCCCACCGCGATTGCAACGAAATAGGCGTTGACACCCATACCCGGGGCCAGGGCTATCGGGTAGTTGGCGTAGAGCCCCATCACCGCCGACCCGAATGCCGCGGCCACGCACGTGGCGACCAGCACCGCACCGGGATCGAGGCCCGCCTCGCCCAGGATGGCCGGATTCACAAACACGATGTAGCACATGGTCAGAAAGGTCGTGGCCCCGGCCAGGAACTCCTGCCTGACCGACGTGCCGCGCGCCCGAAGGTCGAACATCCGGTCCAGCAAACTCATCCCGGGCTCCCGGCCGTGGCCTGCATGCACGCGGGCCCTGCAAGCCGGTAGAAATCAGCGAGTGCGGCGATCCCGCTGCAATAGACCCCAAGATCCAGCCATTCATCGGGGGCGTGCGCGTTACATCCGGGCAGTGCAAACCCCATCAGCAAGGCGGGAGACTCGAACGTGTCCTCGAAGGTCTGCACGATCGGGATGGAACCGCCCTCCCGGATGAAGGCCGGCGGTGCTCCGAAGCCCGATTCGAGGGCCTGTCCGGCGGCGTCGAACACCGGGTGCCGGGTATCGGCCACCCACGGAGCCGCCGCGTGGAAACACCTCACATCGACCGTTACGCCAGGGGGTGCCAGTTCCCCCACGCGCTGCTCGAAGGCGGCTGCCACGGCGTCGGCGTCCTGGTCCGGAACGAGTCGCATCGAGACCTTGGCCATCGCCCGGGACGGCAGCACCGTCTTGGACCCGTCTCCCGTCCAGCCGCTCAAGAGCCCGTTCACGTCCAGGGCGGGCCTGTACCAGAGCCGCTCCAGGGCGGAAAACCCCGCCTCCCCTCCCAGCTCGGGGGCCCCGACTTGTTCCCGCAAAATGGCGTCGTTCATCGGGAGCCGGTCAAGGCTCTCGCGCTCGGCGGCGGTGATGGCGCGGACATCGTCGTAGTAGCCGGAAACCGTGGCGCGCCCCTGGTCATCTTTGAGGCCTGCCACAATCTGAGCGAGCGCCCCCGCCGGATTGACGACCGCGCCCCCGTAGCTGCCCGAGTGCAGGTCGGACCGCGGCCCCGTCACGTTGATTTCGAAGTAGGCGATTCCTCGCAGGCCGGTCGTGATGCACGGCAGGTCGGACGAGAACATCTGGGTGTCGCTGATCACGATCCCGTCGCACGCCAACCGCTCCGCGTTGTCCACGAGAAACGCACCCAGGTGCTTGCTGCCGACTTCCTCCTCGCCCTCAATGATCACCTTGAGGTTGGCGCGGACGTCGCCGCTTGACCGCAGCGCCAGCTCCAGCGCCTTGAGGTGCATGTGAACCTGGCCCTTGTCGTCGGCCGATCCGCGGGCGTAGAGCCGGCCGTCCCGCTCCGTCGGTTCAAATGGCGGAGTGGTCCAGAGGTCGTCGGGTTCTGACGGCTGAACATCGTAGTGTCCGTAGGTCAGCAGGGTGGGCAGCTCGTCAGAGACCATACGCTCGCCGACCACGACCGGGTGCCCCGCCGTATCGATTATCTCGACCCTGAACCCGTCCAGTGATTCTACCTGCCCGGCCACCCATCCGGCGCACCGGCGAACGTCGCCGGCCCGCTCCGGATCCGTGCTGATGCTTGGAACGCGCAGGAATGTGTCCAATTCCTGCCTGAACCGCCGGTAATCGCCCTCGTCGACCGTTGGGTTAGTGGGCGAACTGGCCATGATTCGAACCCTCCTGGCATGTTCCGCGGTGGATAGCGCCCGGCCTTACCGGGCCGGCAGCTAATGTACATTGGAATGATGCACCGACACGCACTTTCATGCTTCGCCATTGCGGCCCTGGTGTTTGGGGCCTGCGGTCAGGCAGATTCGCCGACCCCCGGTGACGCGGCGGCGGGCGGACCTCGCACCTACGTCGCAAGGGTTTCGTCCCTCCCCCCCCAGATCGACGGCCTGCTCGATGACCCCGCGTGGCAGTCCGCCGCATGGACCGACGATTTCGTTGACATTCGGGGACCCGACTGGCCATCTCCGCAGCACCGGACCCGGGCCAAATTGGTGTGGGATTCCACGGCCCTCCATGTCGGCGCCGAGTTGGAGGAGCCTCACCTCTGGGGCACGCTGGAAGACCGCGACGCGATCATCTACCGGGACAACGACTTCGAGGTGTTTCTGGATCCCGACGGTGACGGCCTGGCCTATTTCGAGCTTGAGATCAACGCCCTTGGAACCGAGTTCGACCTGTTCCTGGACAAGGCGTACAACGAGGGCGGCAGAGCGCACATTGACTGGGACATGAAGGGGCTCCGTTCGGCGGTGAGCCTGGACGGGACCCTGAACCACCCCGCTGACCGCGACAACGGTTGGACCGTCGAGATCTCCATCCCCTGGGAGTCGCTGGTCCCGCCGGCGGAATACGCCCCGGCGCGCCCGGGCCAACGACCCGTGGCCGGCGATGTCTGGCGAGTGAACTTCTCTCGCGTGCAGTGGCCGTTGGTCATTGAAGACGGGAGCTACAGGAAGGAACGGGAACCGGTAGACTGGAGCGATCACCCCGAGGAGAACTGGGTCTGGTCGCCGCAGGGGGAAATCAACATGCACATTCCCGCGCAGTGGGGTTTTTTGTGCTTTGCCGGGCCCGGCGATTCGCGGCATTGGCCCTGCTCCGGTCATTGACGCGGCGAGTGAGAGGGGAAAGAACCATTAGGCGCAGAGAGTTCCTGTCGTCGGTGGCCGCCGCTGGTGCCGCCGGAATTGCCATGCCCCTCTCGGCTTGCCGGCCGGGGGGCGCGTCGGAGCGGTGGGCATGGGTCCACGGCAACCGTGACCGCGCGCCGGGCGAGTGGCGGCGGAAGTTCGACCGCCTGGCGGACGCAGGTTTCCGCGGAGTATTGGTCGGAGGCGGCAAAACCGGCACGCTGTCGGATGCGGCCCGAAGTGCCGGCCTGGAGTTCCACCGGTGGATGTGGACCCTGAACCGCAACGGGGATTCGTTCGCCAGGGAAAACCACCCCGAGTGGTTTACCGTGAGCCGTAATCTCGAGAGCTCGCTGACCTCGCCTCCCTACGTCGGCTACTACAAGTGGTTGTGCCCCTCGCGAGCCGAGGTACGCGACTACATCCGCGGAAAGGTCGCGGAGATCGCGGCCGACCCGGCAGTGGACGGGGTGCACCTGGACTACGTGCGCCACTGCGACGTGATTCTGCCGCGCGGGCTGTGGGAGACCTACGAACTGGTGCAGGACACGGAGCTCCCCCAGTTCGATTTCTGTTACTGTGACGAGTGCCGCCGGCAGTTCGCAACACTGGAGGGGCGTGACCCGGCGGAACTGACCGACGCCCCGTCGGACGCGGCGTGGCGTCAGTTCAGGTGGAACAGCGTAAGCCGCCTCGTGAACGAACTGACCGAAGAAGCAAACGGGCACGGCAAGCCAATTTCTGCCGCGGTGTTCCCAACGCCGACCATTGCCCGGACGCTGGTGCGCCAAGACTGGGACAAGTGGCCGCTCGACCGGTTCTTCCCGATGCTCTACCAGGGCTTCTACCTGGAAGACACCGCGTGGATCGGCCGGGGTGTCGCGGAGGGGCTGGAGGCGTTGGCGGCCAACGGCTCGTCCGCGCCGCTGATTGCCGGGCTCTACCTGCCCCAGCTCGACGAAGCCAGCCTGGCCAATGCCGTCGCGTCCGCCACCGCGGCGGGGGCCCACGGTGTGTCGGCCTTCGAGTCGAACGGGCTCGACGGCTCCATGCTCCAGGCCTTCGGGTCGGGAGCAGATCAGCCCCGGCGAAGCACGTTCCCCGCCTCGGGTGTTTGACATGCGATCCCGGGAGCGGTCACGTCGCCGCGACCGGCCGCCCTGACTCTTCTCCTCAAGCATGGTTGACGACGACGCCCATGGCCGTACCAACCGGCTTCCGCCCGAACGAGAAATTTTGACTGTCTCCGAATCCTGGCCCGCGGGCCGCATCTCGAAGTTCGATCAACACAAACCTCGCCGCCGGCAGCTTTCGGGCGTGCCGTTTTGCGCCGCCGCTTTGGCCGCCGCACTGGCCCTGCCCGGGCAAATGGCGGCCCAGGAACCGGATCCACCGGATCCCGCGGAGGTCGAGAGTGCCGAAACCGAACCCGAACGCAACGGGCTCTACATCTACTTCGATTGCCGGTTTCGTTATTGTGACCGGGACTTCTTCCGCCGGGAGATTCCCTACGTCAACTATACCCGCAATCCCGAGGATGCCCAGGTACAGGTCCTGCTCACCCAGCAGGAAACGGGCGGCGGGGGGCGGTTGTTCACCATTGACTTCATCGGGCGGGGCGAGTTTGAGGGGGTCGACGACCGGCTCCAGGTAGCCACGCCGGCGGCCCTGGCCAACGAGCGGCAGCTAACCGAGATCGCTCACAGCGTGGCCATCGGCCTGCTTCGGTACATCGCGCGCACCGACCAGGTCAGCAACTACGAAGTCACGGTCTCGGCCGGTGAACTGCAGGAGATTCCGGTCGCCAAGCCGGAGACCGACCCGTGGAATTTCTGGACGTTTCGAGTCGGGAGCCGCCTGGAGTTCGAGGCCGACGAACGACGGAAGCACTACCAGGTGCGCGGCAGCTTCAACGCCAACCGGGTAACCGACGCAATCAAGCTCGAATTCCAGGTCGGGGGCAATTACCAGGAGTCCATCTACGAGACCAGCGATACTACGTCCGTCACCAGTGTGCGCGAGTCCTACTGGGCCCGGGGCCTCAACGTATGGAGCCTCAACGCGCACTGGTCGGCCGGGATCCAGTACGGTACCTCCCGCTCGCGCTTCGACAACGTCAGTTTCGAGGCGGACGTGGCCCCCGCCCTGGAGTACAACATCTTCCCGTATTCGGAATCAACGCGCCGGCAGTTCAACATTCTCTATACGATCGGGGTAAGGCGGACCAACTACTTCGAGGAAACGGTTTTCGAGAAAACTGCCGAGACCCTGCCCGCGCACGAATTGGGTGCCGGTGTGAGCATCCGCCAGCCCTGGGGCAACATCTGGGGGTCATTGGAGTTTTCCCAGTACCTGCATGACTTGGCAAAGAACCGAATTGAGGGGTCCATCGGCCTGGATCTGCGACTCCTCCGAGGTTTCTCGCTCAACGTGAATGCGGAATATTCGCGCATTCGCGACCAACTGAACGTGCCCAAGGGCGACGCCACGCAGGAAGAAGTCCTGCTCCAACAGCGCGTGCTCCTCAGCGGCTACGAATATGAAATGTCGGTCGGATTCTCGTATACATTCGGCTCGATCTATTCCAACGTGGTCAACCCTCGCCTGGAGGATTTCTGATGCCTCAGCGATCCATTACCACCTGCGCTATTGCAGCCCTGATCGCGGCGGGCGCAGCCGCCCTCACCCCGGTTGAGGCCGACGCCCAGACGAAAAGCGCCGTCGACAAGAAGGCCGCCAACTACGAACTGGCCGCCCGATGGGCTCCGTACAAGGTCGACGACCTTGTCTACTCGACTTCGATCAACCCCAGGTGGATCGAGGGCTCCGAGTCGTTCTGGTATTCGTGGGACACGTCCGACGGCACCTTCTACTACAAGGTCGATCCTGTCGCCGGGCGCAAAACCGAGATCTTCGACAACGATCGCATCGCCGCGGAGCTGACCCGCATTACCCGTGATCCGTACGACGGCCAGCACCTGCCGATCCGGTCAATCCGGTTCATCGACGACAACATCCTCCAGTTCGAGGTCCAGTCATCCCAAGACGAGGAGCCCGGGGAAGAAGACGAGGACGAAATAGACGAAGAAGACATGCAGGAAGACGAAGAGGAAGGCGCGGCTCGGCGGCCCGATCGCAAGATGCATTACTTCGAGTACACGATCAGCACGCGCACCCTGCGCGAGCTGGACGAACGCGAAGAACCCGACAACCATCCAGGCTGGGCATCCGTCTCGCCCGACGGCCAGCGGGTGGTCTTTGCCCGGGAACACAACCTCTACTGGATAAGCGGCGAGGACTACCGGCGAATTCTGGACGCGCGCAAGGGCAAGAGCGGCGACGAAGCCGAGGGCGCGGAAGAAGAAGTCGAAGATGTTGAAGAGCACCAGCTGACCGACGACGGCGAGGAGCACTACAGCTGGGGCGGCTTTGACCGAGGCGACACCGACATCGAACGTGAAGAAAACGCCCACAAGCGCAAGCGGGCTTCGGTCAGCTGGTCCCATGACTCGGGCCGGTTCTCGGTATCCAGGCAGGACCGGCGTGAGGTGGGAGATCTCTGGGTGATCCACATGGTGGACAACGCGCGGCCCGAACTGGAGACGTACAAGTACGATATGCCCGGCGAGGAAAACGTCACCCAGTCCGAACTGCACATCTACGACTTCGATGCCGGGGCGATGGTCCAGGTCACCATGGAGGATCCCTGGAAGGACCAGCGCCTCTTTCCGTTTTCCGCCCGGCAGTTCAGGTACCCGGACTCGGACGAACCGTTCGTGAGCAAGTGGCTCTCGCCCGATTCCGATCAGTTTCATTTCTGGCGGCGCAGCCGGGACCAGCACCGCGTAGACGTGATGGTCGCGGATCCTGCAACCGGCGAGGCGCGCCCACTGATCGAGGAGCGCCTGAATACCTACGTCGAGAGCAACAACATCGAGCGGCTCGCTTCGGGAGACCTTGTCTGGTGGTCGGAGCGCGACGGCTGGGCGCATCTTTACCGCTATTCGTCTGACGGCACACTCCGGAACCGGCTGACCGAGGGCCCCTGGTCGGTGCGACGCGTGCTGGGGATCGATGAATCGGCGGGCGTCGTCTACTTCCAGGCCAACGCGCGCGAGCAGGGCGAGGACCCGTACTACCAGCACCTCTACCGGGTGAACCTGGACGGCAGCGGCCTGCAGCTGCTGAACCCCGGCGATTTCGACCACAGGGTCTCCATGGGGGAGTCGAACCGGTTCTTCGTCAACAACTACTCGCGCGTAAACACAGCGCCACGGGCGGCCGTTTATGCGACCAACGGCAACAAGATCCTCGATCTCGAGGAGGCTGATTTTTCGCGGCTGGCCGAGGCCGGATACCAGTTTCCCCGGCCCTACACCGTCAAGGCTGACGACGGAGTGACCGATCTTTACGGGGTGATGTACCTGCCGTTCGACTTCGACCCCGACAAGGTCTATCCGATCGTCGCGTACGTGTATCCCGGCCCCCAGACTGAGTCGGTGGCCAAGTCATTCTCCACCTCGCGGTACGAGGTGGGCCTGGCGCAATTCGGAATGGTCGTCATTACGGTGGGCAACCGGGGCGGGCATCCCGCGCGCTCCAAGTGGTACCACAACTACGGCTACGGCAACCTTCGCGACTACGGGTTGGCCGACAAAAAGACCGCCATCGAGCAGCTGGCCAATCGCCACGATTTCATCGACATGGACCGGGTAGGCATCTACGGCCACTCCGGCGGCGGTTTCATGTCAACCGCGGCCATGCTGGTTTACCCGGACTTCTTCAAAGTGGCGGTGTCGTCATCGGGCAATCACAACAACGATGTCTACAACCAGAACTGGTCCGAAAAGCACCACGGGGTCAAGGAAGTGGTTGACGACGAGGGGAATGTCACGTTCGAGTATGACATCGAAAAGAACTCCGACCTCGCGGCCAACCTGAAGGGCCGTTTACTGCTGACGACGGGCGACATCGACAACAACGTGCACCACGCCGGGACGCACCGCATGGCACAGGCCCTGATCCGGGCCAACAAGCGGTTTGACTATTTCGTCTTCCCGGGGCAGCGCCACGGATACGGCGACATGAGCGACTACTGGTTCTGGCTGCGCGCCGAATACTTCGTGAAGCACCTGCTGGGCGACAACCGCTGGAACGCTGACATCCGGCAACTCAACGTGGAGCAGGAACAAACCGGTTGAGGATCAGCCCCCGGGCCCGGCCGCGGCCGGGCCCGGGGGCAGCGGTGGGCGCGTTACGGGACCAGCTTGTTGGCGAAGTCCCCCCCGCGGAACACGCTGAATCCCTCCACCGACACGTGGCGCCTGAGCGCTGAATTCACGTCTTCGAGCGTAAGCGCCTCCACGGCTGCTTCAAATTCGGCAGTGAACGCCATCGTGCGATCCAGGTACAGGTTGTTGCGCAGAGACGACGCCACCGACTGGTCGTTTGCCCGCCCATTCTGCCTGTTGTCGAGGTATCCCCGCTTTGCCGCCTCAAGCTCTTCTTCGGTAAAGCCGGCCTGGAGGGCCTTGTTCATCTCGTCCTCGAACGCCACCACGACCTTGTCGCCGTTTTCGGGAGCGAAGATTGCGAACACCACCAAGGCCGCGTCGTCGTCGAGCGTTTGGACCCCCAACTGAGAACCCACACCGTAGGAGAGTCCTTCTTCCTGGCGGATGCGGGTGGCCAGCCGCGAGTTCAGGAACCCGCCGCCCAACATGTAGTCAGCCATCACCATCGCGGGGTAGTCGGGATGTTCGTCGGTCATCGCGAACGGGTGAAGCGCGATCATCATCGCGTTGGCTTTGTCGGGGGCCTCAATGTCTACCCGGACGGTTTCCCGCTCCACGAACGGCTGGCTCAGACGCTCAAACGGCTGAGCCGCCTCCCAACCACCAAACAATTCCTCCAGCACCGCCAGGGTAGCCTCGGGGTCAAAATCACCGACTACCGCGATCGTGCCGGCCGCGCCGCCGTGGAACGAACTCCAGAAATCCCGAATGTCGTCGATTGTCACCGCTTCAAGCCGGGCGATCTGTTCGTCGAAATCGGCGGCGTAGTTCGGGTGGTCGGGGTCGTCTTGATGCTGGGACATGTGCTGCGTCAGGGCCTGCGACACAAGGGCCGTCGGCTCTGACCGCTGAGACTCGATCCCGGCGAGCCGCTGGTCGCGCAGCTGATCGAATTCTTCTTCCGGAAAAGCGGGCTCCATCATTACTTCCGCAGCGAGGCGAAGCACCTCGTGGAGATTCTCCCGGACGGTGGAGAAGTTGGCCGATACCGTGCTCAAACCCCCGCTCACACCGCCCTGCGCCCTGAGGCGGTCCAGATCGTCATTGATTTCCTGCCGGGTACGGTTGTTGGTCCCGCGCATCAGCATCGAACCGGTCAGCGACGCCGCGGTCGCCACACCCCTCAGGGTCTCTTCACTGCCGTGGCGGAAAGTGACTCCCGCGCGCACGGCGTCACCGCGGTTCTCCTTCTGCAAGAAGGCGACTTCGGTCCCGTTGGAGAGTGTGTGCACAACGGTCCTGGCATCGATGTTCTCGGGGGTGGGGTCGAACGCCTCCCCCTCGGCGACCGCCTCGCCTCCGGTGTAACCAGCCACCAGGGCTTCGATGTCTGGCGGGGCCGGAATCTCTGCGCGGGCCGGGGTTTCCTCGGTCGGATAGTAGTAGCCGACCGTCCTGTTCGACTCCTTGATGTAGGCCTGCGCTACTTGGTGGACCGCCTCCGGCGTCACCCCTTCAAGCCTGTCGCGGTGAAGGAAGAACAACCTCCAGTCTCCGCGGGCCGCCCACTCGCTCAAATCCAGGGCGATTCCCTGGGGATTGTTCAGCGAAAGCTCGATCCGCGACAGGTAGTCCGTCTTCGCCCTCTCGACCTCTTCCTCGGTCGGAGGTTCGGCGGTCAATTCGTCGAGCGTGGCGAACATGGCGTCCGCGGCTTCGGGCAGGGAGCCCTCCTCGCGGACCTCGGCCAGTGCAAACAGAACCCCCGGCTCGTTGAGCTGGAGCGAGGCCGCGGCAGCGTTTGCCGCCAGCCCCGTCTCCACGAGATTCTGGTACAGCCGTCCGGCCGGTGCGGTGTTCAGGATGTGGCTCATTACATCCAACGCCGCGTAGTGCTCGTGTGCGCCGGACGGGATGTGCCATGCCGCCATCACCAGTTGTGTATCGCCAACCCGGCGCAGGGTTACCGTACGTTCGCCGTCCTGCGCGGGCTCTGCCGTGTAGGTCTCGAACAACGTGCTCGCCCCGGTGCGGTCGGGCCTTGGGATGACACCGAACTTCTCCGCAACCAACCGCAGGGCCACCTCTGGCTCGAAGCGGCCGGCGACGACCAGGACGGCATTGTCGGGCTGGTAGTACTTGCGGTAGAACGCCTGAAGGCGCCCGATCGGCACGTTCTCCAGGTCTGACCTGGCCCCGATAGTGGAATTGCCGTAGTTGTGCCAGTCAAACGCAGCCGACATCACGCGCTTCTGCAGCACACCCAGCGGACTGTTCTCGCCGGATTCCCACTCGTTCCGAACCACGGTCATTTCGGACTCCAGATCCTCGGCGCTGATGAACGAGTTCACCATGCGGTCGGCCTCAAGATCCAGCGCCCATTCGAGGTTGTCTTCGTTGGCGGGGAAGGTCTCGAAATAGTTGGTCCGGTCGACCCAGGTCGTTCCGTTGGGGCTTGCTCCCCGCTCTGACAGCTCGGCCGGAATGTCGGGGTGATTGGGCGTCCCCTTGAACACCAGGTGCTCAAGCAGGTGGGCCATGCCCGTTTCCCCGTAGCCTTCGTGCCGTGAACCGACCAGGTACGTGATGTTGACGGTGATTTGCTGCTTGCTCTGGTCGGGGAACAGCAGGAACCGAAGGCCGTTGTCGAGCCGGTATTCGGTGATACCCTCGACCGTGGTGACCTCGATCACACCTTCCGGCAATTCCTGCGCGACAGCCGGACGGAGGGTGGTATGCAGGCCCATCGCCACGATCCCTGCCGCAACAGCAGCAGCGGAAAGGGCGCACGGGATGCGGAGCGAACGTGTGGTCATGTGCAATTCCTCGGTTATTACATGTTGTCAATCATGGCTTGGCCGAACTCGCTGCACTTAAGCAGCGTGGCGCCTTCCATGAGGCGCTCAAAATCGTAAGTAACCCGTTTTTGGGCGATTGTCCTGGACAGCGACTGCAAGATAAGCTCTGCCGCTTCTTGCCAACCCATGTAGCGAAACATCATGCGACCCGACAGGATGACCGAGCCCGGGTTGACTTTGTCTTGCCCCGCGTACTTGGGTGCCGTGCCGTGGGTGGCCTCGAAAACGGCGTGCCCGGTTTCCCAGTTGATGTTGGCGCCCGGGGCGATGCCGATCCCCCCGACCTGCGCGGCCAGGGCGTCCGACATGTAGTCGCCGTTCAGGTTCATGGTGGCAATTACGTCGTAGTCGCCGGGCCGGGTCAGAATCTGCTGCAGAAACGCATCCGCGATCGAGTCCTTGATCACGACCCCCTCCGGTGTGCGACACCACGGGCCCCCGCCAAACTCCTCGGCCCCGAACTCGTCCTTCGCCAGCTGGTAGCCCCAGTCGCGGAAACCGCCCTCGGTGAACTTCATGATGTTCCCCTTGTGGACAAGGGTGACGCTCCGGCGGCCCCGGTTGATGGCATAACGCAGCGCCGAGCGGATCAGGCGCTTGCTGCCCTCTTCGGAGACGGGCTTGATTCCGATCGCGCTCGTTTCGGGGAAGCGGATCGAGGTCACGCCCATTTCGTTCTGCAGGAAGTCCATGACGCGGCGCACGTCCGCGCTGCCCGACGGCCATTCAACCCCCGCGTAGATCCCTTCGGTGTTCTCGCGGAAGATGACCATGTCCACCTCGTCCGGGCGTTTTACGGGGGACGGAACCCCCTCGAACCACCGGACGGGACGGACGCAGGCGAAAAGATCGAGCTTCTGGCGCAGAGCCACGTTCAGCGACCTGATGCCCTCGCCGACCGGCGTGGTCAGCGGCCCCTTGATCGAGACAATGTACTTCCGGAGGGCGGCGGTGCTGGCCTTCGGGAGCCACTCGCCCGTTCGTTCGAACGCCTTTTCGCCGGCCAGTGCCTCGTACCAGGCAATCTTCCGTTTGCCGCCGTAGGCCTTGGCCACGGCTGCATCGAACACGGCCTGCGCCGCACGCCAGATGTCAGGCCCGACTCCGTCGCCTTCGATGAAGGGGATTATGGGGTCGGAAGGGACCTCCGGACGGCCGTCGGCAAAGCGTATCGGCTGCCCGGACGCGGGGAGGGCGGGGGCAACAGCGTGTTGGTTCATTTGGGCGAAATCCAGAGGAAACTCGGAGAAAGGAACCGGGGAGAATGACGGAGCCTGGTCATTCCGGGCCGGAAGATACCCGGAAAGCCGCGGGCGCGCCGGTTCCGCCGTGCGGCACCGGCGCGCCCGCCACAACTAACGAAGTTGGCTGGCGGAGAGTGTCAGCGGGGCCAGGCAGCGGACATTTCACGTCCCTGCCGGACCCAGGTCAGCTCCAGCGGAGTCTCTTCCGACCGCGCCCCGGTCATCGCCGCGTCCAGGTCGGCCATCGAAACGATTTCGCGTTCTCCGGCACGAACCAGCAGATCACCTGGTCGCAAACCGAGCCGTGTCAGCGGAGCTCCGCGCGCCACGCGCAGCACCAACAAGCCGTCCCGGCCATCGAGGTTTCGTACTGCCTCAAACTCAATCCCGCCAAATGCCCGGGGCAGTCTCCGGGCAACGTCGGCCGCCTCAAGCGCCAGTCGCGCCACACGCGACAGTCTCTCCCGCTGCTCGCCCAGTTGGATCGTGTCGATGCCCCAAACGCCCTGGATTTCTCGAATCTGGGCCAGCGCGCGGTCCATGTCGTAGTAGGCCCGGTCCCGCCAGCCGTATTCCTCTTCAAGCAACCTCGCCAGGGTGGCAAGTCCTTCGACCGAGCCCTCTTCCCGAAACGCGACACTCACCGGGGGACCTGGTTCCGCAAAGATCCGCCGGGGAGCCGGCATGCGGGAGACGGCCCGCCACACAAGCGCTTCCGGCACGGGCGGTCTCTCGCGGGCCGCCAAAGAAAGTTCGAGCTTCTGAATTTCGTCCATTGCCCGCACCACTTCCAGTTGAACCGACCCCCCGGGCCGCAGGCCCTGAAATGCGCGCCACACGCTTTCGCGTTGAACCGGCCGTCCGTTGACACGGGCCACCAGGTCGCCCGGAACGATCCCGGCGCTGTCGGCCGGGCCGCCCTCCTGGATCGCCACAACTGTCAAGAACACGCGACATGACTGAAGCGAATCCTGAACAGTGGCCGCGGCCTGGGCGCAGTCGACCCGTTGCATCACTCGCAGGCCCAACCACCCGGGCAACTCCGACCTTGGCCGCCCGACCGGGTCCTGAGCGGCCGTGGTGGGGGCCGGGCCGACGACTCCTGCCCCAGCTGCGGCGACAACCGCGCCGGCACAGGCGGCCACCGCCCTCCGCCGGAAGTCCGAACGCCCGTTTACCACGACGAGATCTTCCCGGCCCGCCGCAACTGCTCTATGGCGCGGTCGCGCAGTTCCTGAACCTCAATCAGATATGCGTTGGCCACCGGGTCTCCAGGATCAGCCTCCAGGCGCTCCAGCAGGGCCTGCATGGATCCGTCCAGCTTTGCCAGAAAACGAGCCGCTTCTTCCCAATCGGTGTCGGCGACTTCATTCGCGGCACCGACGTCGGCACCGGCTGCCGATGATGTTCCGCCGGCCCTGTAGAGGCCGGGCGAGAGACCAGAAGGAAGAGTCGCCTCCAGCTGGGAAAACCCGTCAAACAGCAAGCGGTCTTCCGGAGCGACTGTCAACATTTTCCCGGCGGACTCCGCCGCATCGCCCCCGCCCTGCTCGTTGCCCCGGGCCAGTGTCCCGGCACCGCCGGGCGTCCCGGGCAGGCTCAGGCCGGCCCAAACGCCGCCGGCGAACAGGGTGACCGCGGCCGCGATTCGCAGCGCGGACCGTGCTCTCCGCGAAGCGAACCACCGAGACGAAATAACGCCGGCGACCAAGCTGTCGCGGCCCTCGTCATGGCGTTGGGAAATAATCCCGGAATCCTCCAGGCGGCTCTCGATCTTCGACCATGCGCCGGGATCGGGTAGTTCATCGGGCAGCGCCGAAATGGCCATCCGCAGACGGCGCATGTGCCCGGCATCGTGCTGGCACATCGCGCACTGGTCCAGGTGGGCTTGTCCGGCAGCATCGGAACCGGGCTCGTCCAGGAGCATCGACACTCGCTCCCACGACAAACAGGGGGAATTGTCGTTTCTGGTCATCCGTTTCCCGCCAACTCTCAGTACGCCCGGCCGCGAGCCAGAGCGTCCGAATTCGGAGCGATCAGGCTGCGCATCCGCGCTCTGGCCTTGTGTAGTTGGGACTTGGAAGTCCCCGACGAACAACCCAGAATCTGGGCGATCTCGTCGTGGGTCCATCCTTCGATGTCGTGCAGCGTAAGTACCTTCCTGTATCCTGGTGGCAGCTTGTCGAGCGCTTCAACCAGCATGGTCCGGGTGAGCACCACTTCTTCTTGCGAATTGGAAACTCGCGGCAGCTCGGCGCTCGACTCCACGTCGGGCCGCTTGCGGGACCTGCGCAATCGGTTCAGCGCCACGTTGGTCGCCAGCCGGTGAAGCCAGGTCGAGAACGCCGCTTGCCTCTTGAACAGGTGCAGCTTCTCGAACGCCCGGACCCATGCATCCTGTGCAAGGTCCTCGGCAAGGGCTTCGTCGCCGACCATACGGCGCACGACCGAGTAGACCCGACCAGAGTGGCGCTCGTACAACTCGCCCATGGCCCGGCGGTCACCCGCTCTGGCTCTCGAGATCAGTTCTTCTTCCGTCACGGAATCCCTGTGCCGACATTCCCGTGCCGACCAGTTTTCGGCGCTGCCATTGTTTCTGACCCGTTTGCCGCGCGCCGGGTTGCCCCGGCACAACAATGCACCCGGCCTTCCCCCGGTTGCAGGTCGCTCAAATCCAACCCGCCTCGCGGTACCAGGCGGCCGTGGCGGCCAGCCCTTGTCGCAGACTGAACCGCGGTCTCCACCCCAGCCGGCGGGTCGTCTCGGTGATCTCGCTTGTCCAGGTGTGTTCCGCCAGATCGCGGGCGCGTCGCCGGTCCATGAACGGCCTGCCTCCGGTGAGCGGCGCCGTCAGTTCTCCCGTCAATCCCCCCAAACGGATCAGCCAGCGCGGCAGGCGCACTACCCGGCCGCCGCCGACCGCATCGCGCATCATTTCACCGAGGTCCCCCCAGGACACTGCGTCCTCGCCCAGTACCGGCAGAGGCTCGTCGGGCTCGGGACCCGACACGGCCGCGGTGGCCGCGGCGGCCGCATCCCCCGCGTGGACGGGTTGCACGGTGGCGTCGGTTCCGGGCACGATTGTCCATCCCCTGGCCGCCACCTTGAACAAACTCAGCATACCGGTGTCGCGGGGTCCGTAGATCCCCCCGGGGCGCAGTACCGCCGTGGTCATCCCACCCCTGCACTCGGCAAGCCGCCGCTCACCCTCCAGTTTCGAGAGCCCGTACGGGCTTGTCGGCCCGCCTGCACCGTCTGGACCGCGCGACGCGAGGCTGCTGATCAAAACGAACCGGCTGACCCCGGCCCCGTCGGCCGCACGCGCCAGCCGCGCTGTCCCCTCTGCATTGACCTCCATGAAACGTTCGATGCCGGGCGCGCTGGTCACACCGGCGCAGTGCACCACGCAATCGACGCCTTCCAGGGCCTCTGCCAGGGGGCCCCGCCCAGCCCCGTCCACCGAGAGGTCCACCTCAACGGTCGGCACGCCCAGCGGGTCCAGCCACTTCGTGTTGCTGGTGGCGCGGACGGAACACACCACGGAATGTTTCCCGGCTAGCAGGGCCTCCGCGATGTGGCTTCCCAGAAAACCGGTGCCCCCCGTCAAGAATACTCTGGCCAAAATTCGGTTCCCCCGGGGCTAACGTCGCCCAGCGAGGCCGGGTGTCACCCGATCACCGCACTTGCACAGCACCATCAGGAAGGGGCCGCGGTAGCGCCGAGAAACCGCCCGGACCGGCCTCTTCTGTGCTGTCTGTGGCCCGCCCCTGCCGATCTCCAGCCCCTACCCGTCTGGAGATCCGGTTGTGGCCCCCAACACTTCTACGGTGTAATACTTGAGCACTTCCGCATCGCGATTCCGATCCCCAGACGTACTGTAGCGGACGATTATGTGAGCGGGCCCGGGCCTGTCGAACACGACATCCGCACGGTGCGTAAACAGCAGGAGGTCGTCTAAACAAGAACCCGTGAAACTATACACATCGTACGGCGTGACGACTGCTGTGCTGCCACTAACCGATACTGCCACCGTGTCTGCCGTCCGAACGCAACCACCTCCCTCAGTCCAGAGTTCGATCTCGAACGGGACACCGGCGGTGGCTTCAGACGGTACCTCCGGCTCCCGGTCGGAGGGGATCTGGCCAACAACACGGTGTCCTACACCGGCAACGTGTTCCGGAAAGGGAACGTCGGACATGTTCACCGAGAACCCGCACACGGTCCCCGTTGTTTCCCAGGGGACAAAAGTAATCGAAATGTGGCACTGACCGAGAAACAAATCCGTCGCGTTCGCGAGGGACCACCAGTCCAAATCGCCCCTAAGCTCAAGCCTGGGAAAAATGGAATTATCCTCGTCCACCAGGGGGTTGTACGTATACTCGACCCCGGAGGAGCCACCTGAGGCGGTCACGGTGTACCACTCTTCCTCGTAAGTGAAGCTGCACACTTGCGGTGTCGCCACGGCCTGAAAGGTATTGGTGGCATCGTCGAACAGGTAGGACCACGCAAAGTCACCTTCGTCCGGGCACTGCGTCTGCCCATTCCCCATTTGCCCGTCCTCCAGCCGGTCCAACTCAAATGCCGCAAATGCCGCCTGCCACCCCTCGAACATCCGCAGGGCCACATCGCGTGTAACCTCAGGGGGTGTGAAAAGGGGCGGCTCCCATTCACACCGGGCCACCGCTATTGATGCCAGAACCACGGCTGCCATCTTCAGGTTCGTTCCTGGCATAGTCGCTCTCCCTTTGTTCGTGACGTGATTCTGTTCAGTGGAGAACGCGGCGAATGACTCCGCGGCCTCAGACGTTGTTGGACCTGTCATAATGAGGCATGACCCCATCCGGACGCTTCATAGATCCGGTAACGCCGTGACAACTTCCCGCCCAGGTTCTCAATCGCCCGGTTCATCAGGGTGTTGTCTTCGAGGATCCAGGACAGTTCGCCACCCTCAATTCCGAGCGCCATGCCGCCCCGGATGAGCCGGGAAATCAGGAGCGCGTCAACCCCCCGGCCC
>LXNJ01000801.1_pt1 | contig 20310 bp, 17 predicted proteins | sample 809081 | NCBI WGS metagenome assembly LXNJ01 (sample SAMN04870510, study PRJNA318959) | sponge metagenome | biome: sponge; feature: marine sponge reef; material: water | host: Petrosia ficiformis | place: Greece: Milos, Mediterranean Sea | collected 2013-05-29 | depth 5-7 m | reverse complement strand
CAGGGTCGCTTCCTGCTCCCAGCCCGCGGGTCAGCTGGCGGCCGATGTCCAGCTTGACGTCGGCATCGCTCAACAACAGCGCTTGAGCGTCGGTGTTGACGGCGATGAATTCGACACCGCCCAATCCGAAATCAATCATCCGGTTGACGGCATTCGAGCCACCGCCCCCGACACCCACCACCTTGATGACTGCCACGTAGTTCTGTGGTGAGGCCACAGGGCTCCTCGCGTTCGCTGGCCAGCCGCGACACAATATGTGCCGCTGGCGGGCACCTCCTAGGGAAAATAGCGCAATCAACGACAGTACCGATGCCTCGTGTGATGGGCAAGGTTCATCGTCAGCGAATGCCGGGCCGATCGCCTGCTGCATTCAGCCCGCCGAGCGAAGTACCGGCAGGTGCGGAACGGACACATCCAAGATCGGCTCGGAACGCTGCATCTCCCCGATGACGGCCGCGATTGCAGCAGTCTTGGCCCCGATCGCGGACCCATCCCCCAACGCCACCTCAACCAGCAAATCCCCTGGCTGCTGCCGCACGCGAGCACCTATGTCGCCGCGCTTGTCACGCCAGAGAGCGGCAACCTCGAACTCAGGCTGACCGCGCGCTGCGTCCACCACTGCGAGCAACGCGTCTGCATCGCGTGCGAGGAAGCCGCCCGGCTTCGGCGCGGCGGCGATGCCCGACAGACGTGGCAGCTCAGGCGGGATCGCAAGCGGCGATGTGAGGACCCGGCCTTCGATGTCGACCAGAACCCATCTGTCGGGGGCGGTCAGCGCGACCGCAGCACCGGTGCGTTCGACGATGTCCACATCCACCAACGCCGGCCAGCGCCGCCGGATGCGCGCATCGGCGATCCATGGCAGATCCTTCAGCGATTGTTCGGCTCGGCCCACATCCAGCGTTCCCATGAAGTCCCCGGGGTGGATGCCGGCGGCTTCGTACGCCTCGTCGTAGCTGACGCGATGAAGACCACGGAAATCGACCCGCTCGACTTCGAAGGTGCCGGCGGCGAGCAATATCGCAGCGGCCGATCCTGCCACCACTACGACAACGACCGCCGTCAGCCACCGACGTCGAACATTCCGAATCGATTCAGCGGATTCCCCCGATGATGGGCGCACCGTTCAAGACGACATCGGTGCCGGGCCGAAGCCCACCATGCGGACCTCTGGCTGCAGCACGATCCCATTCGACTCATTGACGCGACGCCGGATCTCGGCCATGAGTGCGACGACATCTGCTGCAGTGCCTCCGGGGTCCGACACGATGAAATTCGCGTGCAGACGGGAAACCTCGGCCGTACCGATGCGCAGGCCGCGGAGCCCGGCTTGATCTATCTGAGCACCTGCGGATTGGGCGGGCGGGTTCATGAAGACCGAGCCGGCGTTCTGACCGCCGGGCTGGTGCTCCCTGCGCCACCGGACGATGTCCGCTATCCGGTCCGTCAGAGTCGAAGGCGGGGCGCGGTGCCCGTTCAATCTCGCGCGTACCACGAGGTGGCGACTTCCCAAGTCACTGCAGCGATAGCCCAGTCCCAAGGCGTCGACCTCCACCAGGTGTGACTCGGGGGGTGCCGCAGGCCCATCCAGATCGACGATGTCAACGTCGATCAGACAGGAGGCCATGTCGCTGCCGTGCCCACCGGCGTTCATGCGCACGGCGCCGCCAATCGAGCCCGGCACTCCCACCGCCCATTCAAGTCCGCCGATTCCGGCCGCCGCGCACTGGCGCGCGAGCACTGGCAGTGCCACAGATGCGCCGGCAGTGACAGTGGCATTGTCATGATCGAACTCGATTCCGGCATAGTTGTCACCGAGATGGAGTGCAATGCCCTCGAATCCCTGATCCGCGACCAGAAGGTTCGATCCTCGCCCGACGACCAGAATCTCCAGGCCGCTGGCTGAGCGGGCTTCTTGCACACGCTGCAGATCAGCCGGGCAGTTGGCAACGCAGGCAACTGCGGCAGGACCTCCGACTCGCGAGGTGGTCAGTGCACCCAGCGGTGCGTCGATGCGGGCATCGTCGCCCAACACCGCTGCGGCACGTCGCACCGCGTCGGGGTCGGCCCATCGCTCAGGAGGCATGCAGCAGCTCGTCGGGCAGCGTCGTCAGGTCACCTGCCCCCAAGGTGAGGCACAGGTCGCCGGAACGCAAGTTGGCGCTGAGATAGGAGCGCAGCTCGGCGCGTCCCGGGAGGTAGGCCACCGACGCGAACGGATGCGAATCCAGCACGGCGCCGAGCACAAGCTGGGCGGAAACGCCCGGACGCGGCAGCTCGCCAGCAGCGTAGATGTCGGTCAGCACCAATTGGTCGACACCGGTGAACGAGTTCGCGAAATCCTGCCAAAGCGCTGCGGTCCGCGAGTAACGGTGAGGTTGGAAGACAGCGACGATCCGGTTCCAGTCGCCGCTGCGAGCGGCGGATATCGCAGCGGTCACCTCGGTGGGCAGGTGGGCATAGTCGTCGATGAACGAGACCCCATCACGTTCGCCACGCCGCTCGAATCGCCTCGCCACGCCGGCAAATCGTCCCAGAGCCTCGACCATCGGCGAAGCAGCCGCACCGAGTTCGAGTGCTGCTGCGAGGGCACCTGCGGCGTTCATGACGTTGTGCAGCCCGGGCAGCGGCAATTCGCAACGGCCGATCGAGGTTGTGCCAGCGAGCAGTTCGAATGTCGCACCCGACCGGGACGTGTGCGCGTCAACGATGCGGAAATCGGCGATGGGAGAGGTCCCGTAGGTGACACAGCCACCGACTTGGGAGGCCATGGCACCCGCGTGGCGGTCATCGGCGCACACGATGCGCGGTCCTGCGGCGCTGCTGCAGAAGATCTCGAACGCCTCGGCGAGCTCGTCGAAGCTGCCGTAGTGATCAAGGTGGTCGGGCTCGATGTTCGTCACGAGCACCGCATCCGCACCGAGTTCCAAGAAGGTGCCATCGGATTCGTCTGCTTCGACGACGAACCACTCCCCTGCCGTGTCCCACACGGCACCCGAGCCGATCTCGTTGAGTTCACCGCCCACCAAGAACGACGGGTGCTCACCGGCAGCGACGAGGCAGAGTGCCAGCATCGATGAGGTCGTCGTCTTGCCATGCGTTCCGCCGACGGCGAGTGTCCGCTTCTGTCGGCAGATCCCCGAGAGCAGCTCGGCCCGGCTCAGCACCGGTGTCCCCCGACGCCGGGCCTCGACGAGCTCCACATTGCTCCGCGCCACAGCACTCGAGTGAGCCACGATGTCCGCCGAGCCGATGTTGGCTGCCTCGTGACCGATGGCAACCCGAGCACCGTGAGCGGCGAGCCGCGTCATGCCCGGTCCCGCTCTGAGGTCACTCCCGCTGATGACGTATCCCATTTCCGCAAGCACGAGCCCGATGGCATTCATGCCCGCGCCGCCAGCTCCTACTAGGTGGATGCTGCGGAGCTCGGCGAGGTCACACGGCGGACTGGTCACGTTCTGCGTTCTCTCGGCGGACTCTCCCCGGATACGACAGAGCCCGGAATCGACAAGCTGTGCTGTATCACGAGCTGTGCCACGCGTTGGGCAGAATCACGGCGGCCGAAGGCGGCGTCGGGGTGACATTGCGGCCCAGCATGGCCCAGGAATCCTGACATCTGGTCGATTTCTGCGAGCATGCGCTCGGAGTCGAACTCCGCGTCACGGACAACCCGGCCCAGGCCGACCGCAGCCAACTCTTCCGCATTGCGGCGCTGGTGGTCATTGGTTGCGATCGGCAAAGGCACGAGGACAGCCGGTGTGCCGATCACAGACAATTCTGCGACCGTGGAAGCGCCGCTACGGCAGATTGCAAGGTCCGCCGCTGCCAGCGCGACGGGCAGTTGGGAGTCGAAGGGCACCGCGCAGTACCACTCGCTGACGCGTGAGCCTTCGGGCCGCGGCGCTGGGGGCGGCGGCCGCTGGTCCCAATCGCGTTTTCCCACGACGTGATAGACGAAGACGCCGTCGCGTTCGCGCAGTGCGGGCAGCGCCGACCACACTGCTGTGTTGATCCGCCGCGAACCCAGCGAGCCGCCGAACACCACAATCGCAGTCGCATCGGCTGGCCAGCCGAGCCTGGTGCGGGCGCTGCCTGATTCGAGCGCAGCCTCGACGACTTCTTGACGCACGGGATTCCCGGTCACGACCTCGCGGCGCAGTCCGGTCCCGCGCACCGGCACAGCCGCGGCACGAGCGAAACGACCCAGCAAGCGGTTCGTTGCCGATGCGACGGCGTTCTGCTCTGCTATCACGAGCGGCACCCGCCAGACGACCGCGCCGACGGTCGCAGGCAGAGCCGCATAGCCGCCGAGCGACAGCACAGCAGCAGGACGCCGGCGTCCGACGAGCGCAACACCGCGCACTGTGGCCCAAGCCAGGCTGACCGCAGCACGTGCGTTCGCCAGGTTCAGCCGACGTGCGGTGAGACCTCGGCCGCCGAGCAGGGTCGATCCGAAACCTGCTGTCGGCACGATCTGCGAGTCGATTCCCTTGGCGCTGCCGACAAAATGGATCGCGTCGGACGGCCAGCCGCGATCAGTCAGTGCGGAGGCCACTGCCAAACCGGGCATGAGGTGCCCAGCGGTTCCGCCCCCGGCGATCAGGACGCTTGGGGCGTTTGGGTCTCTGTCGCGTGCCGGCATGGTTCAGCCGGATCGCCGGGTCACGTTCAACAGCAAGCCAGCCGCTGCTGAGGTCACGACGAGCGACGAACCGCCGAAGGAGAGGAATGGCAAAGTCACACCGGTCACCGGCAGCAATCCAACCACACCGCCGACGTTCACCAGCGTCTGGAGGACAAACCAGATCGAGATTCCCGCTGCGAGCAGCGCGCCGAACAGATCGGGGGCCTTCTGGCTCGTCCGGAGACCCCCGATGCCGACGACTCCCAGCAGCGTCAGAAGGCCGAGCGCACCGAGGAGGCCCATCTCCTCGCCGACGATGACGAAAATGAAGTCCGTGGGGGCATTGGGGACCCAACCCCACTTGGCTTGGCCTGCCCCCAAGCCCGTACCGCGCAGACCGCCCTGTGCGAGGCCCACCAGGCTCTGGAACGTCTGGTAGCCGCTGTCCGCCCGCTCAGAGATGGGATCCAGGAACCCAGCCAGTCGCGCTCGGCGGTACGGCGCTGCGTACGCCAGCAGGGGCGCCGCCACGCCGACCATCAGGGCGATCTTGCCGAGGTCGCGGCCGGGAAGGCCGGCGACGAACAGCATCCCGACCCCGATGCCGGCCAGGATGAGCGTGGTTCCCAAGTCGGGCTGCAGCAGAACCAGCGAGCACCCGGCAGTGAGCAGCAGCATCGCCGGACGAAGGATCCGGTCGGGTCGGGAGATCTGCTCCTTGCGGGCGTCCAAGAATGCTGCCAGAGCGACGATGAGCGCCAGCTTCGCCAGCTCAGACGGCTGAACGCTGAACTGCCCGATCTCGATCCAGCGACGAGCGCCGCCCGAGCGCTTGCCGACCCCCAGCACGATGACCAGCAGGCTCACGCTTGCGGTCGCGAGGGGCAGCGCCATGCGTCGCCAATGCCGGTAGTCGACGCCCAGGGTCACCAGCAGGACCCCGACAGCGATCCCCACCGACAACAGATGACGGGTGAAGTACTGCAAAGGACGGCCAGGTGCTTCGATCCCGGTTGCCGAGGTCGCCGACAGCACCAACACGACCCCGGTGAGCAAGAGCAGGAACACTGCTGACAGGAGCGCCGCGTAGCGGACCGACGGACCCGACTGAACCGCCCGGAGGTCCAGCCGGCTCATCGACGTTCTCCTGATGAGGCCCGAAGGCCGAGGCTCTCGGCGAGGCCGGACACGGCCGCGATGAAATGATTCCCCCGTTCGCGGTAACTCGAGTACCAGTCGAACGATGCGCACCCAGGCGACAGCACGACATCGCCGCAGGGTTGGGCCATGTCGTAGGCAATCTCGACGGCTTCAGACATCGAATTCGCGTGCGCAAGCTCGATGTGGTCGCATTCAGGCTGGCTGAAGCTCGCGACCAGGTCTGGGGCCGACTCCCCGATCGCCACCACGCCGCGCAGATGTGCGGCAATCGCAGCCAGCTCGTTGAGATCGAGACCCTTGTTCCGCCCACCGGCGATCAAGATCGCATCTGAGAATCCCCGCAGCGCGGCGACGGTGGCGTGCGGCGCTGTCGCCTTGCTGTCGTCGTGGAAACTCACGTCGCCGATGCGCCCTGCATGGGCCAATCGATGCGGCAGACCGTCGAAGGACCGCAGTTCCGTTGCTGCAGCATCCGCAGAAGCACCCATCTCCAGCGCGATCGCCGCAGCGGCAGCAGCATTCGACAGGTCGTGCGGGCGTCGCCGAGGCAGTTCTCCCGCCGCCACGATGTCTTGGTCGTGCGCTATCAGAACACCGTGCTCGAATCGAACGTCACAGGGCGCGTCGAGATGCTGCGGTGCCGCGAACGTCACACGACGCGACCTGATACCGGACGTCCAAGGTTCGATGTCGGCATCGCCGAACGGGATGACCGCGACATCGTCGGGGCCTTGTGCTGTCCAGATTCGGGCCTTTGATTCGGCATAGTCGCGCACGTCGACATGCCAATCGAGATGATCGGGGGCCAGGTTCAGCCACGCGGCCACGGCGGGAGCGAACCGTCGTGCCCGGTGAAGCCTGAAGGACGATGCCTCCACCACGAAGGTGGAGACGTTGGAGTCGATGGCATCCACCAAGGCGATGTCTGTGTTGCCGGCGCCCACCGCAGTGATCTCGCTCCGGTTGAGGATTCGCTCCACCAAGACGGTGACCGTCGTCTTGCCGTTCGTTCCCGTGATCGCAGCGATGGGCCGACTGTCCCACTGTGCCGCCAAGTCCAGCTCGCTCACGATCGGGATCCCGACCGCGTCGGCGAACGTGTAACTGGAGTGCCGAGGCGGCACTCCCGGCGAGGGCACGACAGCTGCGGCACCCCAGACCAGCGACCTGAGCAGGCCGGCATCGGTGGCATCGTGAACCTCGATGCCAGCGATTCCCATCTCGGAAACCCTCGACGCTGCGTTGTCGGGCTTGTCGTCAGCCACCACCACCTCATGGCCACGCGCTGTCAATGCCGATGCCACGGCACAGCCCGTCACGCCCATGCCGACGACGACGACTGGCCCGTCTGCGGGTCGGACGTCGGGAGGTGCCGGCTCAGCGTCGAGTGGAACGATCACAACGAGCCCGCCGGGAGTTCGACGAGGTCCAGACTCAGGAAGTCGGCGTAGTACAGGCCGAGCGCGAGCGCTACAAGCAGGCTGTTCACGACCCAAAGGCGGATGAGCACGGTGGTCTCGGGCCATCCGCCGAGTTCGAGGTGATGGTGCATGGGGGCCATCCGGAACAGGCGCCGTCCGAAGAGCCGGAACGAGCCGACCTGGATGATGACCGAGGCCGTCTCGATGACGTACAGGCCCCCGATGACCGGCAGCAGCAGGTCGACATGCAGAAGCATCGCTAGCCCGGCCATCGCGGTGCCGATTGCCAGCGAACCCGTGTCGCCCATGAAGATTCGAGCTGGCGGAGCGTTCCACCACAGGAACCCCGCGCAGGCGCCTGCCATGGCAGCGGCCACGATGGCCAAGTCCAGCGGGTGCTTGACGTCGTAGGAGATGGGGTGGCGGAATGCCCAGTAGCCGACCACCACGAATGCGGCAAACGCCACCGAGGCGGCTCCGGCGGCGAGGCCGTCCAAGCCGTCCGTCAAGTTCACCGCGTTCGAAGTTCCCAGGACGACGACCACAGCCCAGAGAATCCACACTGCGGCAGGAACCCTCAGAGAGTTCCCGTCGAGCCGTGTGAATCCCACTGCCGTGTCGAGATCGACCCACCACACCGACGCAGCCGCGAAGCCGACGCCTACTGCAATCAGCCCGATCAGTTTCGCTCGCTTGTTCAGCCCTAGGTTGCGTTCGCGGCTGACCTTGATCCAGTCGTCGGCCAAGCCGACCAGGCCTGCTGCACTGACTGCCGCCAGCAGCACGATGCCGGAGCGTGTCATTACCGTCTCGGCGCGCAGATGGCTGGCCACGTAGCCCACGACCGCTGCCGCGACGACCGCCACGCCCCCCATCGTCGGGGTGCCGGCCTTGGTGATGTGCCCGCGGGGGCCGTCGAGACGGATGGGTTGGCCGACGCCTCGCGCTTGCAACCACGGGACGAGATAGCGAGTACCCACGAGGGACACGAACATCGCGGAGCTGGCCGCAATGAGGAGAGCAATCATCGTTTCGCACTCCTGCGCCGTTGCAGCCAGTCCGCTGCGACGACTGCGTCGTCGAACGGCACGGAGCGGCCAGCCGCTACTTGGGCGGTCTCGTGGCCTTTGCCAGCAACGACGACGACGTCACCGGCCCGGGCGCTCTCGACGGCGAGCGAGATGGCACTGGATCGATCGAGCTCGACATGCAGACCGTCGTCAGCTCTGCGCCGACTGGCGAAACCGTCAGCGACCTCGGCCGCAATGCGGGCGGGATCCTCGCTGCGGGGATTGTCAGAGGTGAGGACGATCACATCCGCATGGCGATCCGCCGCTGCACCCATGAGCGGCCGCTTCGACCGGTCACGATCGCCACCGGCCCCGAACACCGCCCATACGCGTCCGGAGGGCGCTCCCAGCTCACGCGCGCTGGCCAACGCGACGGCGAGCGCTTCGGGCTTGTGGGCATAGTCCACCAACACGGTGACGTCGTCATCCGGGCCGCTCACGGGCCACAGGCGGCCTCGCACCGGGCCAACGGCATCAATGGCGGCCGCAACATCGTCGTCGTCGAATCCGAGTGCGCTTGCCGTCGCAGCAGCGGCTGCCACGTTCGCTGCATTAAATCGTCCCAGCAGCCCGCACTGAACTGGCCGGCCCCGCCATCGACCGCTGAACCCTCGAGCATTCACGACGACTTCATCGACATCCGACGGTTGCCACTCGACCACACTGGCCGTTGTACCAGCGGCAGTTGATGCCAGGCGGCGTCCCCAGGCGTCGGCCACGTTGAGCACGGCAATCTCACTGCGACCGTCGAAAAGGCGCGCTTTGGCACCGAAGTAATCCTCCATGGTCACATGGAAGTCGAGGTGCTCATGGCTCAAGTTGGTGAAGACACCGGCAGCGAAGCTGGCACCGTCCACCCGGCGCTGAGCGAGCGCGTGGGACGACACCTCCATGACCATCATCTCTGCGCCGCCATCCGCGGCCTGGCTCAGGCGCCTGCACAGCTCCGGTGCCTCGGGCGTCGTGTGAGTCCCGTCGAGCGTGCCCATCACCTCGCAGGCGGTACCGCAGGAGCTCGCGATGGCGGCGAGAGCGTGCGTCACCGTGGTCTTCCCCGAGGTCCCGGTGACACCGACGACCGCGAAGCGTCGCCACGGCTGGCCCCAAATGGCTGCTGAGGCTGGCCCCAGCGCCTCTCGTACATTCGGCACCGCTATCTGAGGCACCTCGACGTCGAGGATCTCCGAGACCAGCAGGGCTGAGGCGCCCGCGGCGATCGCCTCGGCGGCGAAACGGTGACCGTCGTGGCGCTGTCCCACAATGCAGCCGAACAGCGCCCCGGGCGTGACCGAGCGGCTGTCGTGGGTGATTCCACGCACTAGTGCTGGAACACCCACGGGTGGATGGCTCTGTCGGCCCGGGGACGCAACAAGGGTGCCACCGATCACCTTGGCCAATTCAGGGACCGAGGTGGGGTGCGCCGGGGTTGGCGAGCTCATCGGCACCTCTCAGAGGCTGAGCCGGCAGGCGAAGCCGTGGCCCGAGCGGCCCGTGAGCGCAGCGAACAAGAGCGGGGGATAGCGCGCTCGTTGGCTAGGTGGTTGCCGCACGCGCGTACCTTCTCACGCATCGGGCGAAACCTGCAGCATCCGCAACGCGTACTCGGCGATCTCCGCGAAAACCGGCGCAGCCACGATGCCTGCCCGGTACTCGTCAGGATCGTCCAGCACGACGACGACGGTGAGCTCGGGACGGTCAGCCGGAAGAAAGCCTGCGAACGAGCTCGTGTAAGCGTCGGTGGCATACCCGCCGTCCGGGCTGGGCTTCTGCGCGGTACCGGTCTTGCCCGCCACCTGGAAGCCTTCGATGGCGGCCCGTTTGCCGGTCCCTTCGCGGACCACATCAGCGAGGATCGATTGCATGTGTTGCGCGGTCCCCCTCGACAGGACCCGGCGCGTCTCGGCGGGGTCGGCCGGTCGCAACGTTCCGTTGCTGCCTACGCTGCCCAGCACGAGCCGGGGAGTGACATGGACACCATCGTTGGCGATGGTGTTGTAGGCAGCGGTGAGCTGGATCGCAGTGACTGCGATGCCCTGGCCGAACGCAATCGTGGCGAGGTCCGTGCCTCGCCATTGGTTCGCTGCACGCAAGATGCCACGGCTCTCGCCGGGCAGCGCCGCAGCGTCGTCCGCCCCGGTCAGCCGGCCGAAACCGAACGACCGCAGCGATCGCTGCAATTCTGGGGCGCCAATCCGTTCAGCGAGCTTGATCGTCCCGATGTTCGATGAATGAACGAGTATCTCCGAGGTCGTCATCTCGCGGTCGACATCGGAGTACGGCTCGACGAACGCCTTGTCGGCGAATGTGTACGAAGCCGGTGTCGCATGCATCTCGACGGGCGTGGAGAGTCCTGTCTCCAGTGCCGTCGCGATGGTGAAGCTCTTCGCCACAGATCCCGGTTCAAATGCGTCGGTATACGCAGGGTTGTAGGCCACTGGTCCGACCTCTCCCGTGTCCTGATCTCGGGCGACCGCGGCCAATGCCAAGACATCTCCAGAATCCACCTGCATCACTACCACCATGCCGCCCTGCGCACCGGTCGCTCGGACCGCCTCATGGAGAGACCGTTCGGCGACCCACTGCATCTGGGTATGCAAAGTCAGGACCACGTCGTCACCATGGCTGACTGGCTCGAAGAGCTCCGTTCCGGTCGGCAGCGGCATTCCGCTCTGGGCGATTCGAGCCACCTCGCGACCGTCGGTTCCGTCGAGCACCTCCGCAAATTGCTTTTCGGCGCCGCCCAACGGGTTCTGGTCGATGTCAGTGGCGCCGAGCAGCCCGCGCGCGAAATCGTCCCCGTTGGGTCGAAGCCGTGACGACTCGCCTCGTATGCCGACGCCGGCGAGCTGCAGCTCCTGGGCGGCAAGGGATTCAGCCGGACTCACCTGGCGCGCCACATAGACGAAGTGCCGATCGCTCGCGAGTCGCTCGGCGACTACATCGACGTCGATGTCCAGGACAGACGCCAGCGCCGCTGCTGTCTGGTGCGGATCGGTGACCTGGCGCGGATCGGCCCAGATCGTGGGGAGATTGTCAGACACTGCGAGCAGGTTGAGATTTCGATCGAGAATCGCCCCGCGTACCGATTCCAGTTCCCACTGCGCCGTTCCCTGCCGATCGCCGAGGGCTGCATAGGTCTCGCGGTCGAGCAGCTGCACTTGCACCAGGCGGGCTCCCAAAGTGGCCAGCGCGACGGCAGTGGCGATGATCAACAGCAATGCCCGCCTCGGCGGCGGGCCGGCGCGAACCTTGCGACGACGCGGGGGCGGCCGTGTTCGTTCGGTCTCCGGCAGCCTTTCGGATTCTGCTGGTGATCCACCCGCTCCCGACGAGGGGTGCCACCGAGGTGATATCCGCGGTTCCGACCGCCTCGATGAGGTGGTGCCGGAAGGCGCAGCAGGCGCACGCAGCCCTGGTGGCGCACCCATTGACGGGTGCCATGACGCCGGAGCTACACGGCGCTCGGTCCGATCAAGAACGTCGGTCATGCGCTGTAGACGCGTCGGTCAGCAGCGTCTTGATCGAGAGCCAGTCCCCGCCCTGATGCGCGCTGCGTCGTGGCAGATCTACCACAGCGATATGGCGCGGTTCGATCCGCACATCGATCGGATCCGAGGCGTTGACCAGGCCGAGTGCGCCGATTCCCATCAATTCGATCTCAGCGGGACCATGAAGCGTCTGGAGTTCGTAGCGGAGATCAATCAGGCGCTCTCGCTCGGCGGCAATCTCCGATTCCAGTTCCGACAGGCGGTATTGGCCCGCAGCGAGCATCGTGTGAAACACCGCGAGCCCGGCGAGCACCGTGATCGCTGCAGCCGCCAGCAAAGCTGTGAGGCCCACGAGGCGCAGCCCCACTGCGCGTCGCGCAGGTACCCGCACCAACTGCGGCGCGGCTTCCGCGACGGTGAAATGGGCGGTGGCGAGGGCCATCGGACGATGCTCGGATCCGCGATCGCGTCCCGATCAGCGACGTACAGGTTCGAGCCGCTCCGCCGCACGCAGCAGGGCACTGGCGGCGCGCGGGTTCCGCTCCACCTCGGCTGCGCTGGGCCGAGTCACCTTGCGACGCAGCAGGCGAACAGCGGGTGCCGCACCACAGATGCACGGCAATGTCGACGGGCATTCGCAGACGCCGTCGGCTGCTTCTCGCAGAATGATCTTCACGATGCTGTCTTCTCCTGAGTGATAGGCGAGTGTTGCGACGCGCCCGCGTGGCTGCAGGCGCGCGAGCGCCGCTCGCATTGCGGGTTCGATGAGGTCGAGTTCGTCGTTGACTTCGATGCGGATCGCCGCGAATGTGCGCATGGCCGGGTGACGCCGGCCTCGCCGGGCCGCTGCAGGCACCGCGGACTTGACGATGTCGGCCAGGTGTCCAGTCGTGTGCAATGGCCTGGCCTTCACGATTGCGGCAGCGATGCGGTGGGCATGCCGCTCGCCGGCGTGGTGCCTCAAGAGATCCCGAAGCTCAGCGAACTCGTAGGTGTTGACGACAAATCCCGCATCGCGTCCGGAGCGCGAATCCATGCGCATGTCCAGCGGGGCGTCATAGCGGTGCGAGAATCCACGTTCGCCCGAATTCAGCTGGTGGCTGCTGACGCCGAAATCGAACAGCACCCCCATGAGCGGATCTGAGGGGGCCGCATCAACCAGTTCACCGAGGAGATCGAATCTCTCGCAGCAGAATGTGACGCGGTCGCCAAACCCCGCAAGACGCTCCTGTGCCGCCGCGATTGCCTCGGGATCGCGATCGATACCGAGCAATCTCCGCTCAGGGTGCTGACCCAAGAGCGCCTCTGCGTGGCCGCCGCCTCCCAGCGTCGCATCAACGAACAGACCGCCCTCGATGGGAGCGAACACTTCGGCGATCTCGTCGACCATGACAGGTTCGTGGAAGGGCCCCGCGGCGACTGCAGCGCTCACGCTTGCTCCGATGACCCGTCGCCGCTCTCAGGGGAAGCCAGGAGCGATTCGCCTTGGGCGTTCATCTCCTGCCAGCGACCTGAATCCCAGATCTCGACTTCGTCGATGGCGCCGATCACGACGCAGTCGCGCTGCAGGCCCGCAAATCGCCGCAATTCCTCGGGAATCGCGATCCGGCCCTGCTTGTCAGGAAGGACCCGCGCGGCTCCCGCACCAAATGAGCGCTTTGCCGCGCGTCCGTGCACTCCGCCAGACTGGGATCGCTCCGACATCTGTCCTGCGATCTCGCCGAATCGATCCGGTGTCATGAGAGCGAGGCAGCCCTCGCTGTGCTTGATCAGGAAGCCGGATGGCTCAAAGGATCCACGAAAGCCTGCCGGGAGCACGATGCGGCCCTTCGCATCGAGCGCGTGCTCATGCTGTCCGACAAACAGACTCTCCACCCCAGGGCCTCCGCAGCGTACGAACCGGGACTTGGCTTGTATGGGCATCTGTGCCCTTGCAAACCACTTCGCACCACTTTATGGGCAAAGCACCCACTATGTCCACCCCGGATGTGCGGCATCGCCCGTCGCTCGCCGTGCTCGATTCCGGGACGGGACGTGGCGACCCCAACGTGGGCTGTCGAAGACGTTCAGACGTCTTGGGCAGTGATGAAGCTTGTCAGCAGCTTCGCGATCTCCGACGGCGAGTTCCTGACGCCGAAGTCGGCCCAGCCCGCCGCACGATCGCGAATCAGAGCCGAAGTATCGGCATCGGTGACCGACTCCAGGGGCCCGAATTCGAATCGCTCATAGGCGAGACACTGAAAGCGGCTCCCCTCGCGAGTACGACGCTGGGAAATGCCGACCAGTTTCCGGCCGCCTGCGGTGACCTCTCCTGGACCGAGCGACGCGAAGCAGATCAGGCCACCACACGGGCCCGCTTCGTAGGGACCCCGATGCATGGTCGCCGGCACTCCGACATCTGCGAATGCTGCGGCCATCCGGCGCCCCAGCCAATGAAATGCCTGACTGATGTCTGAACACCACAGCGGATCCGCAGTTGGCACGAACACGTCCACCCAGGTGATCACCGCCGGGTCCAGCCATACCAGTCCCCCGCCACTGCGCCGGCGAACGAGATCGCCGCGCACGCCGAAAAAGGGATCAGGGCTCGCAGAGCCCAAGATCAATGCGGGTGCGATCGGGCGCATCCATGAGATGCGACGTCGGCCGTCTCGCGGCATCGGGCGTGCATGCAGCAGTTCGGCGCTCGCCTTCCATTCGTCGCGTATCCACGCACTCACAGACCCACGATGGCAGACGGCCCGCCGCGTCGGCGATGTGTGAGGGTGCGCGGAGAAATCAGACGAGCTGAGGGCGCAGATCTGCGAGGTAGTCGGTCCACTCCGAGGGCGCGTCGCCTCGCATTGCCGCCACGACAGCAAGAGGTTCGGGAGCATACGGCGTCCGGCGCAGCCGGAAGCGGCCCTCAGACAGCAACGAGTCTCCCTTGCCCACGTTGCAGGCCCGGCAGCAGGCCACCACGTTTTCCCACGTATGCTCACCGCCGCGGCTGCGGGGGTGGACATGGTCGATGCACTCCGCCCGATTCCCGCAGTACTGGCAACGGTAAGCATCGCGGGCGAACACCGCCCTCCGGTGCAGCGGCGCCCGTCGCCGGTATGGCGCTCGTGCGTGGTACGTCAGCCGCACAATCGAAGGCACAGACATCGTCAAGCGAGGCGAGCGAATGCTGCCCGGCCGGGTGTGGATGACGTCGGCTTTTCCCGCCAGCACAAGCAGCAGGGCGCGTCGCACGGTCGTGATCGACAACGGCTGGTAGGTGACGTTGAGCACCAGCGTCCGCTCCGACAGTACGGAACGAGCCCGGGTGACCTTCCCGTCACGAAGGACCCGATGGCCATTGCGTGCACCGTTCGGCGTGGCCGCATCAGCGACCGAATGCGACGCGTACACGACGGTTCCCGGCGACGTCATGTCAGGGATCTCATGTCACGTGCGAACCGCAACGACGGCCGGCCAATGTCGGCACCATTCCAGCCATTGGATCAGATCGGCGGGTTCAGCAGGAGCGCTGCCGTCGCTGCCGACGGCAGTCAGCAGACGGAATCGCACATAGTCACGGTGAGGCAGCGGCAGGAACGGCGGACGGGTCCACCAGCGCCGCGGAATCAGCCGCCTCATGGCTCTCCCAGCCGTGATCCACAGGTGAGGGCGCGCTGCCACCGCCCCCAGCGTCGCCCCCAAGCGAGGGCTGCGCGGATTCCGTGGTCGGCGCACCGGGCCACCCTAGAGGCTGAGCCGCAGGCCCAAGCGGCCCGTGAGCGCAGCGAACAAGAGCGGGAAGCACAGGGCCCGAGCGGCCACGCTGAGTAGCCTCAGCGTGTCCGGGACGTCCCAATCCCAGCGAGCTAGATCTCTCAAAGTCACATCCCCGAAAGCCTGTCGCCGTGCGCAATCACACCGCCCCGCAAACGCACGTCGCCGATGCCGAGACGTTCCGGCAGACGTTCGAGCGCATCACGGCGAACGTGGAGCGGGTCATCCGCGGCAAGACCGACGCCATCGGACTCTCGCTGCTGTGCTTGCTGTGCGACGGGCATCTGCTGATCGAAGACGTGCCTGGCGTCGGCAAGACCAGTCTTGCCAAGTCGCTGGCGGCCTCGATTGACGCACCGTTCGGACGGATTCAATTCACCCCTGACGTTCTGCCGTCTGATGTCATCGGCGTGAACGTGTGGGACGAGCGCGAGCGCACCTTCGAGTTCCGTGCCGGCGCGCTCTTCTCCAGCATCGTGCTCGTCGACGAGATCAATCGGGCCTCCCCGAAGACACAGGCAGCGCTGCTCGAAGCGATGCAGGAACGGCAGGTCACCACTGACCGCACGACGCGCCCGCTCGGCCAGCCCTTCATGGTGATCGCCACCCAGAACCCGATCGAGCACGAGGGCACATACCCGCTGCCCGAATCACAGCTCGATCGGTTTCTCATGCGGATCAGCATCGGCTACCCCGACGCGGACTCTGCCGTCGAGGTGCTCGATCTCCACGACGGCACGGCCGAGATCACGCTCGAACCGGTTGCGACCGCCGGCGAGGTGCTGGCAATGGCCCGCACCGTCACCGAGGTCCACGTTGCGCCAGTACTGCGCCGCTACATCGTCGCCGTGGCCGATGCCTCACGGCGGCGCGGCACGATCACGCTGGGCATCAGCCCGCGTGCAACGCTCGATCTGCAGCGAGTGTCCCAGGCGCGGGCCCTTGCCGCCGGCCGGAACTACGTGGTGCCCGACGATGTGAAGGCTGTGGCCGAACCGGTGCTCGGGCACAGGGTCAGACTGAGCCCTGACGCACAGCTGCAGGGCTTGACGCCGCAAACGGCGCTGCGCGACGTCTTCGAAGCCGTCGCAGTCCCTACTGCCGCCGGCTGACCCGCGCATCGATGCCCCGGGGGGTCGCATGCTGACACGGCGGGGCCTCTCGGTCGGGATCGGTTCTGTGGTCGCCGCTGGGGCGGGGCGACTCTTCGGCATGGGCGAACTTCTCGTTCTTGCCGTCGCGGGCCTCGCACTGGTCTCGGGTGCTGCTGTGTGGACCCGCACGCGCAGGATCCGTCTCAGGATCCAACGCTCGGTTCAGCCTGCGCGCGTCCATGCGGGCGGGAAGGCGCGGGTGCAGCTCGTCCTCACCAACCTCGGCGGGCATGCCCCCGTGCTGCAATTGACCGATCCCGTCACCGGAACTCTCGGGGCGCGACTGCGCGTCGACCCCTTGCTCGCCGCAGAACGCCTGAACACGTCCTACCTGCTGCCGACCCACCGGCGGGGTCGCTTGGAGATCGGCCCTGCGGAAGTCGATGTCGTCGATCCGCTGGGCTTGTCGCGTACCCCGATCGGGACTGGCCCGCGGACAACGCTCGTCGTGTATCCCGCGACGCAGACTCTGGTGCCGCCGCGCCTTGCTCGCGGCCCTGAACCGTTGGGCCTTGCAGCCGACGTTCACACGCTGCAACGGATCGGGGAGGACTTCTACGCGCTGCGCGACTACACCGCCGGCGACGATGTCCGCCGCATTCACTGGCCGTCAACTGCCCGTCTAGGCCGCCCCATGGTGCGGGAGGACGAAGTCCCCCGCCGCAGCCGGGTCACGGTGGTGCTCGACACCCGCAGCACCGCCTTCGACGGGGCGCACTTTGAGCTCGCCGTGTCCGCCGCAGCCAGCGTGGTGCTCGCCAGCGCCGCTCGACACGATCCGCTCCGATTGGTGACGGTTGCGGGGGCGGACACGGGTTTCGTGACCTCCGGGGAAGGTTTGGCGCAGCTGTTCGATCATCTCGCCGACGTCTCCACGTCGGCGTCGGGATCGTTGCGCAGCGCACTCGCAGCGGCAGCGGCGACTGCCGTGGGTGCAGTGGTCGTCGTTCTCGGAGGGACCGCGCTCGATGCGGCTCGGGATGCTGAGGCAATCTCGGCCGCGAGTTCCCGCAGATCGTCGATGACCGTCATCCGCGTGTGCAGATCCGGCGATTCCCTGCCGGCCGCCGGCCCGGGATTCCTCGACATCACCTCAGCCGCCGAGCTGGGCCCCAAGTGGGCTGCGGCTCAGGCGTCTGAACAGACCGCTGCAGTGCGCCCATGAGGGGTCGAAGTCTGTGGCAGGTGGAGATCTCCCTGTGGCTCTTGACGCTGATGTCCGTCCTCGTCGCCCGGCGGCTCTTCGACTCGTGGGACTTCGCACCCTTGTGGCTGATCCTTGCGATGGGCGGGCATGCGTCGGCCGCCGTGACGAGGCGGCAGCGCTGGCCGTTCAGTGTGGCTGCGACGGCGTCGGTGGTGATTCTGATCATCGTCGAAGGGCTGGCGCTCTACTCCGACACGCTGTGGTTGCGCGTGGCCCCCAGCGCAGAGACGCTCCGGCAGGCATCGGCTGACATTGCCGCAGCATGGGACGCCTTCGGCATCGTCGAGGCGCCGACGCCTGCCGCCGCAGGGTTCTTGCTGGTCGGTGGTGCCGCCGTCTGGCTCGCAGCATTCGTCGCCGATGCGCTGGCGCTGCGTGCGAAGTCGATGGGCCCCGCATTGCTGCCCGCATTCGGCGTGCTTGCCTTCGTGGGGGCCTTGGGCACCGATGCATGGCGCATCCGCAGCGCGGCCGCCATGATCGTGTGCGGAGTTGCGTTCGCAGCCGCACACGGCATCCACCACACCGGCAATCGCACGGCAGTCGGATCATCGGATCAGCGACGTGCGTCCGTGCCGATGCGCACAGCGTTGCGCTTGGGCATCGCCGCAGCCGTGGGCGCAGCGCTGCTGGTGCCATTGCTGCCCGGCAGTGACGCTACGGCGATCGTCTCGTGGAAGGACCTCGATGGCAGCGCGCCCGCGTCCCGGGTGACGATCAGCCCACTCGTCAATGCCCAGGGACGGTTGGTGGGCACGTCAGGTGCTGAGTTATTCCGTGTCCAAGCCGACGCGCCCGCGTACTGGAGGGTTTCCGGCCTGAGCCGCTTCGACGGGACGTTCTGGGGATCCGAACAGGTCTACGGCGATGCATCCCGGCATCTGGACGCGCGTGCCGATGACGAGCTGCTCACTCAACGATTCACCGTCGGGGCGCTCGACAGCATCTGGCTCCCGGCTGCGTACGAGCCGGTTGCCTACCAAGGCCCCGATGTGCTGTACGACCCCGAGACCGGCACGCTGGTCACCCAGCACAGCAATGAACTCGAGCCCGGAATGACCTATACCGTCCGCTCGGATGCCGATGTCCCCTCCGTCGCAGGGCTCGTGGCAGCCGGCGACGACGTTCCCCCCGAGATCGCCAAGAAATACCTAGCGCTGCCCGACGGCTTCAACCAGCGCGTCGCCGGTCTCGCTGCGGACATCACGGCCGATGCCGCGGGCCCTTATGCCAAGGCGCTGGCGTTGCAGAACTTCTTTCTCGAAAACTTCGTGTATGCGTTGCGGGTGCCCAGCGGGCACGACACCGAGCGCATGGAACAGTTCTTGTTCTCCGAACGTCGCGGCTATTGCGAGCAATTCGCGGGTACCTACGCAGCGATGGCCCGATCGATCGGGTTGCCCGCGCGAGTCGCCGTCGGTTTCACGCCGGGAGAACTCGTCGACGGCGAGTACATAGTGCGAGGCGAGCACTATCACGCGTGGCCAGAGATCTGGATCGGCGGGCGTTGGGTGTACTTCGAACCGACGCCGGGGCGCGGGGCTCCGGGGGCTGTGGTGTACACCGGCGTGGCACCCCAGCAGGTCGTGCCCGGCGACCCGGACGCGGCAGGCGAGGCAGGCTCGGGATTCATCGGTGCGCAGGGTCTCGAAGACCTCGAAGGGCTGTCGGGCGATCTCGAGGGATTCGTGGACGTCCTCGACTTCGAAGGCTCTCAATCGTCCACTGGCAGCTGGTCGGAGTGGCTCGTCGTGCCCTTCTACGCCGTGCTGGCGGTCGGCATCGGATGGATCATCTCCGTGCCGTCGGCCGTGCGAATCCGCCGAGTGCTGCACCATCGTCGGGCCCGCCACGATGCGCGCGCGGCAGTCACCGCTGCGTGGGACGACGTTGCGGAGACGCTGTTCAGTCTCGGGATCGATCAACGCGCCGCCGAGACGCACACCGAATTCGCCGACCGGGTCGACCGCCGGCTGCATATCGATTCCGGTGAGCTGCGCGCTCTGGCGAACGCCGCCCAGGAGGCTGCTTTTGCCTCAGAGCCCCCGGCGCCACAGACCGTTGTGGGCGCCAAGGTGGATGCGCAGCGCCTCGAGACGCGCATCCGATCGGCTCGCAGCCGATGGGATCGCTTGGGGACTGCCTGCCGTCCGGCCGCATTGGTTGCGGGACCCCGCTCGCGCCGCCGCTACCGAGGCACGCTCAACGGCGCGATGTCCGACGCTGGCTAGCTGGGGTCGTTGCGGAAACGGCGCCTCATGCGGTCACCGAACGAGCCCGAACTGTTCGGCTTGGAGCGCTTTGCGATCGAATCCGAGACCTTCTCGAGTCCCAGCCTGCCCATCTTGCGGACATTGCGCTCGATCACGACTGCACTTGCGAATACCACCAGGAATGCGGCGAAGGACAGCGCGAAGTGCACCTGCAGA
>LXNJ01000800.1_pt1 | contig 20350 bp, 19 predicted proteins | sample 809081 | NCBI WGS metagenome assembly LXNJ01 (sample SAMN04870510, study PRJNA318959) | sponge metagenome | biome: sponge; feature: marine sponge reef; material: water | host: Petrosia ficiformis | place: Greece: Milos, Mediterranean Sea | collected 2013-05-29 | depth 5-7 m | reverse complement strand
ACGGATCTCGGACCGGGCAGGACCGCAGAAGCGGCTTGGAACGCCGGCTTCAGCCGGCACCGCGGCCGCAGGCCGCGAACGGAATCACGCTCGTCGGCTCCAAGGGCTTCAAATGCGGATGCCGCTCTTCATGCCGGGCGGGGTGCGCAGGAGGATACGCGCATGGGTGTTTCTCCCGGTGGGGGGCCGAGAGGGCCGCGGAACGGGTCACGCCAATCATCTTCAAGAGCGTCCACGTTCCGAACGCCGGGAAGGCGCGGAATATGAGAAGTCCCCGCCAGGGCCGCCGATTGCCGGCCGGTCCCCGCACCGATTCAGGCGGAATCCGCAGAGTGCTCTTCCGGAGGTGGAGGAGGTTCGGATCCCAACTGGTCCTTCTGCCACTCCGGGACCACCACGCCCAGCGAAATGATCATCTGGAGGGCCTGCTGCCGGCTCATCGAGAGCTCGATGACGTCTTCCTTCGGCAGCGTGATGACGAAGCCCGAGGTCGGGTTCGGCGTGGTGGGCACGAAGACCGCCATGACTTCCCGCTGGCCCGCCACCGTTCCGCCGGCCTCGGGCAGGGCGCTGGTTCCGTTGCGCTCCGCGATGCGCTTCCGCACCCGGTGCTGCACTTCCCCGAGTTCACCGGCCATCTGGAACGCGATGCTGTAGACGCCGCGGCGCGGGTATTCGATGAGAACCACCTTCCCGAAGGCGTCACCGGAGCTGAAGAGCGCCTCGAGGAGCTGACGAACCCCCGAATAGATCCAGCGCGCGACCGGGATCCGGCTGAGCGGGCGTTCGACCGTGGCGCGCAGCACCACCCGGGCGATGCCGAACTTCGTGACTCCCCAACCCGTCAGGAACAGCACCAGGATCACCACGCCCAACGCAGTGAGCCGGGGTTCCCAGGGGAGGGAGGGGAAGAACCACGACTGGATGATCGAGTAGATCAGCCGCCCCACCAGGAACACGGCCGCGAGCGGAATCCACACGAGGAAACCGCGCAGCAGATAGCGGCGGAGACTCCCCCAGAGGGTCCGCTTGGGAGAGGTGGCCATGGCGGGGTGAGTCTATGACGAGGGGGGTAGTACCGGAGCAGGCGATTACCATCCCCGCGCACCATGGATCTGCCCATCGTTCTTCTTCCCGGTGACGGGATCGGCCCGGACGTGGTGGCCGCGGCCGAACGGGTGCTGGAACGGGTGGCGGAACGCTTCGGCCACCGCGTGCAGGTGGAACGCCACGATTTCGCGGGAGTCGCCTGGGACCGGACGGGCACCGGGTTCCCCGACGAGACGCGGGCCGCCTGCGCCGGCGCCCAGGCGATCCTGCTGGGCGCGGTCGGCGATCCGCGCCACGACGTGCTGCCGGCGGCAGAGCGTCCCGAACGGGCGCTGCTGGAACTCCGCCGGATGCTCGGCGCTTACGCCAACCTCCGCCCGATCACCGTGGTTCGGGTGCTCGACAGTTCGCCCTTCCGGCCCGAAGCCATCGAAGGGGCGGATCTCCTCATCGTGCGGGAGTTGACCGGCGGCATCTACTACGGGGAGCCGCGCGGCATCCGGGAGGAGGGCGGCCAGCGGGTGGGGGTCAACACCCTCCGCTACGACGTCCGGGAGATCGAGCGCATCGCCCGGGTGGCCTTCGATGCCGCCGGCCGGCGCCGGGGACTGCTCCTGTCGGTGGACAAGGCGAACGTGCTCGAGTCGTCGCAGCTCTGGCGCGAGGTGGTCACGGGCCTCGCGTCGGGCTACCCGGACGTGCGGCTCGACCACATGTACGTGGACCGGGCGGCCATGGAAATCGTCCGGGATCCGCGGCAGTTCGACGTGATCCTCACCGGCAACATGTTCGGCGACATCCTGAGCGACGAGGCCTCGGTGCTGGCCGGATCGCTGGGTCTGCTGCCGTCGGCCAGTGTCGGGGACGGCGGCGGGCTCTACGAGCCGGTGCACGGTTCGGCGCCGGACATCGCGGGGCAGGGGATCGCGAACCCCCTGGCGGCGATTTCGACGGCGGCGATGATGCTCGAGCTGTCGTTCGGGCTCAAGGAGGAAGCGGCGGCCATCGAGTCCGCGGTCACCGCGTGTCTTCAGGGGGACGTCCTCCCGCGCGATCTGGGCGGCGCCGCCGGCACCACCGAGATCACCGACATCGTCCTCGCCGCGCTGTAGGGAACGCCGTCAGTCCTCCCGGGCGGGGGCCTTCAGGACGGCATCGCCGCGCGAAGCGCGCCGGAACTCCCGCCGCCGACCCGGAAGAAGCGCGAGGCTGGCGATTCCGGTCAGGGATCCAGTAGCGACTTTCCGTCCAGCTCCCACTCCGGTTCGATGACGAGCCCGAGATGGGTGAGCGCCGTCACCGCCACGTCCACGATTCCGACACCATGCGGCACGGGGGCGGTCGCCGACCCGGCACCGCTCGCGATGACGAAGATCGTCATTTCCTCCGGGCTGTCTCCTCCATGTCCACCGTCCGCTCGGCGGCCGTGATCGGTACTGCACAGGATGAGCCAGTCCTCGCTCGCGAACGACGGGCGGGCTCGCACCGCCGCGACGATCTCGCCCACCTGCCGGTCGGCCTGCGCAATCGCCGCGCGGTATTCCTTGCCGATCGAGCCGTGCTCATGGCTCGCCTCGTCGGCATGGCCGAGGTAAACGAAGAGCGCATCGGGGTCGGACCCGGTGAGCAACTCGACCGCGAGCGCCGCCACCCGGTCGTCCGCCTCGGCCCATCCGAGCTCGTAGCCGTCGAGCGCGTGCTTCACGTCAACGGCGTCGCTGACGGGGGCGCTCCCCTCTTCGGTCCGGACCAGCGGCATCCAGTCCGCGATAGCCACCGTCGCCAGCTCGGGGCGCACCTGCTCGATACGCGTCAGGAAATCGGGAAACTCGTCATATCGCTTCCCGGTGAACTCGTTGTCCGTGACGCCGTGCCTGTCGGGCCAGACGCCGGTCAGCATGGACGACCAGGCCGGTCCACTCACCGAGGGGGTCGTCGTCCGTGCGTCCGCGATGAACAGGCCCCCTCCGGCGAGAGCGTCGAGATTTGGAGTTGGCACCTCGGCCATCACGTCGGGCCGCACCCCGTCGATCCCGATCAGCAGCACCTTCGACCGCGCCGGTTCGGCCGGGGCCGGCCCGGCGCCCGACGGCTCGCCGGCGCAGCCTGCGACCAGTACCCCGACAACGAGAGCGAGGAAGCGGCTGACGGACGAAACCCGGAAGCGAACCGGCGCTCCGAGCCCGCCGCCGGTTGTCCGCAGCTTCGCGCCCCTCATACCGGGGGACCAGGGTTGCCGAACACGAAGCAGCATTGTTCCGGCGCCCGCGCCTCCCGTCAATCAAAACGGCCCCGGATGATGCGAGCGCTCCAACCAGCGAGAATAGTCCCGCCGGCCGGTCGGCCGGCAAGGAGTTCCCCATGTCCCGTACACGCGTGCTCGTAGCCACTGCCCTTCTCCTTGCCCTCGCGGCTCCGCTCGCCCTCGCCCAGCCCCCCGAGACCCAGCGCCAGGTCGTGGACCGGCGCCAGTTCCTGAACGAGGTCCAGACCTCCGACGATCCCCGCCGTGTCCCCGCTCCTCCGGGCCCGCGCGGTCCCGACGGGACCACGGTTCTCTGGGGCGGGTTCCTGTTCGACGGCACCGGCGCCGACTCCCGCATCGGCACCCTCGTGATCGAGCGGAACCGGATCGCCGCGATCCTCGGCGAGGGCGAGAGGGACTGGCCCGAGGACGCCATGGTGCTCGACGTCTCCGGCCACACCGTGATGCCGGGGCTGATCGACCTCCACACCCATCTGACCTTCACCGAGCCGGGCATCCCGCAGGTGCTGGCGATCGATCCGGCGCACCAGACGCTCCGGGCGATGGAGCGGCTCCACGTGTTCATCGGATCCGGGATCACCTCGATCCGCGACACGGGGTCCGCGGGAACGGTTCCCTTCATCGTCAAGGACTGGGTGAACCAGAACCGCCTCCCCGGACCGCGGGTGTTCGCGGCCGGCTCGCTCATCACCGGGACGGGCGGGCACGGCGCCGAGGGCTACTCGATCCACCACCCGCTCTACGGCGGGATCATCGAGGCCTCGGGCCCCGACGAGTTTCGGAACGCGGTGCGCCAGCAGTTCAAGATGGGCGCCGACCTGATCAAGATCGCGAGCCACTACAGCCGGGAGGAGATCGCCGCCGCGGTGGACGAGGCCCACGCGCTCGGGCTCAAGGTCACGGTGGACTCGGAGACCTTCTACACCGGGTGGGCGGTCGAGGCGGGCGCCGACACCATTGAGCATCCGCTGCCGCGCACCGACGAGGTGATCCAGATGATGGCGCGAAGCGGCACGGCGTCGGTGCCCACGATCATCACTTACGACTACATCTTCAACGAGCGGGGCAGCTACCACAGCTCCACCTCGCGACGGTTCGAACTGAACGGGGAGATCAGCCGGGCGATGCTGCGCGAACTCAAGGAGGCCGGGGTCCTGATCGGGGTCGGAACCGACCTGATCGTGGAGAACTACCGCGACCTCCCCTACGCCTACATCTGGGAGTTGGAGGCGTACGTGGAGTCCGGTTTCACGCCGAACGAGGCGCTCGTCGCGGCGACCCGGGACAGCGCCCGGGTGCTCGGGATGGACGACAAGCTCGGGACTCTGGAGGTCGGCAAGCTTGCGGACATCCTGATCGTGGAAGGGGACCCGCTCACCGATCTGGGCGCCCTCGCCAACATCGCCGAGGTCTTCCGCGACGGCTACTGGGTGGTCCGGAACGGAACGGTCCAGCCGACCCCGCCCGAAACCCGGGTCCGCCCGGGACCGGGGCGATAAGGCGCGCCGAGTGAGTCTCGATCCGCCGCGGCAATCAGCGCGTCGACTTGGAGTCCACGCGAGGGCAAAGCTCTAGGGCTCGCCCCAGACGTTCGCGGATTCAGCATAATAGAAGTGGATACAAAGAGAGCCGCCTTTGCGTTTGTTAGCTAGTGCGTTGGCTTTCTTGACTACATCTGGTTTGTCCGCTTCGACAACACTGACGAAAAGATGCTTGAATGAACCTTCGACGATCCGCCTCAGGATATGGTCATCCTGGTCGGAGAGACTGTGCCCAAAGACAAACAAGACATTGTCCTCGTTGCCCACCACGTCGCCAAAACACCGGTACGAGTTGCTCAGATAGGGATTATTCCGAATCCTCTGGTGCTTATGCCTACTGTTTCCCTCGGTTACGAAGAGAGGAAGCCGTCCTGCCGTGATTCGATCCCGAACCTGGTCTAGTATCTTTTTGTTCTCCTCCGTCGCCGATGTGAGTTTCTCAACATCCTCTCCCTCCGCAAATAGATGCAGTGCACCATGCAGGTAGTGCACGTCTTGGCTACCTCCGTCCCAAAGAAGCTGGGAGTTCAACTTCCGAAAGCCATCTTTCCCCATCGGACTGGAACTCATTAACGTCCAGTAGAGGAGTAGATCGTAGTTGAGAGTGAATACATGTCCGCCATCCTGACCAAGGAAGTACTGGAGGAATTTTCGACAATGCTCGTACTCCTTGCTGCTTATCTCATCAGGCCTTTCTGGATGATTCTTGGTGATGGCTGAAATGAGTGTTTTTCGCAATACTTCTTTCTCTCTATCACTTGTCTCCGAGATGGAGTCGGATTGGCTCGGCAAATAGACCGACAGTAAGTCGCGTGTCTCGTCAAGACGTCTCATGACAAGCTCAAAATCTGTTGTCGCTTGGGAATCAAAAACACAGGGCAACTTGGAATCGTCTGGAAAGTTGGACAGTGCAAAAAGGGACTTGTACGCGAACTTATCCTCAAACTTAGACCTACTGAATCCGTTTCCCAAGAGTAGGTGCCGTTTACCAAGGGGCTCTGAGTCCTCGAGAGCTTCGGCGAAAGTCTGGATCTCTGTCATCGGATCGGTCTGCGAATGAGTGATCGACGCGATGGAATTTAGAGCCTATGCGGGGCCACTATGGAAAGGTCGAGACTGTAACGATGCGCGGGTCTACTGTAGTTGCGGCCGGCGTAGGGTCACGAGTGAAGCGTAACGCGATCTGAGATAGTGACAACCCTTAATCCGTCACGACGGGCAGCTTCGGGAACGTCTTCCAGCCGCCACGGGTGAAGTCCGGGAAGTCCATCGGTCGGCTCCGGTCCTCGACCGAGCGTTCGCTCAGGTCGGTGACCGCGGAGAGCGCCGCCGCGTCGTAGACGTTCATCTCGGTCGGCAGGCCTTCCTGGAGGCAGCGGATGAGCCGGTAGTCCTCGAGATAGTCCATCCGCCCGTGGCCGAGGTCCTCGCCGGGGCTCGCGACGTTCCGCCACAGCGGGTGCTCGTATTCCTCGCGCCACGTCTCGGCGTCGTCCCAGCGGTGCGACTCGCTCTTGCCCTCCACGTACACCCGGTTCGGGTAGCCCTGGAAGATGCCGCGCGTCCCCTGGACCAGGTTGATCCGGCTGTAGGGCCGGGGCAGGTTCGTGTCGTGGACCACGGTGATGGTGCGGCCCCGGGCCGTCTTGATCAGGCTCAGGTTCACGTCTCCGAGCGAGAACTTCTCCGCCCGCTGCGGCGCGCCGTCGGGGAAGTGCTCCCGCGCGTAGTCCTGCAGGCCGCGCGAGGGCCCGCTCATCGAGACCAGGTAGTCGAAGCGGTCGCCGCGCCCGATGTCCATGCAGTTCGCCACCGGCCCGAGTCCGTGGGTCGGGTAGAGGTTCGCGTTCCGGGTGCGCGAGTGCGCCCGCCGCCAGAGTCCCTCGCCGCGGTTTGAGAACTTCACCCCGCGGAGGTCGTGGCGATAGCCGCCCTCGGCGTGGAGCACCTCGCCGAAGATCCCGAGCCGGACCAGGTGGAAGACCATCATTTCCCAGCGGCCGTAGTTGCAGTTCTCCATCATCACGCAGTGGCGGCCGGTTCGCTCCGCGGTCTCGACGAGCTGCCAGCACTCGTCGATCGTGGTCGCCGCCGGGACCTCGGTGGCGGCGTGCTTGCCGTTTTCCATGGCGGCGACGCACACCGGGACGTGAAACCGCCAGGGCGTGGCGGTGAAGACGAGATCGAGGTCCTCCTCGGCGCACATCCGCTCGTAGTCCCGTTCTCCCCTGGTATAGAGCGTGGGCTCCGGGCCGCCGGCTTCCTTGATGAAGTCGCGCGCGCGCTCCGCGTGTTCCGGCGCGATGTCGCAGACCGCGCGGATCTCGACGCCGGGCGACGCCTCGTTCACCGCGAGCAGGTTCCGGACGTGGACGGTTCCCATTCCGCCCACGCCGACGAACCCGATCCGCACGCTCGGAATCGGCGCTGCCGCGAGCAGGCCGGCGGGAGGGTTCTGGGCCCCGGCGAACGCCGGCACGGCTGCCGCGCCCGCTCCGGCGGCGAGCACCTGCCGGCGGGTCAGCCCGAATCGCTTCTTGCTCATGGTCTTACTCCTGACGGGGAACCGGATCCCAGAAGGGACCGGTCAGCCCCACGCCGGCGAAGATAGCGCGCACCTCGGCGGGCGTCCGGCGCGGCGGCTCGGGATCAAGCCGCGTTCCGTACCAGACCACCGAGAGCCGCCAGAGCTGCTCGACCGAAACGGCCGGTCCCGGCGCGACCTCGCGCTCCCGGCACCAGGCCCGAAGGTCGTCTTCCGACCGGAAGAACAGCATGTTGGCTCAGGTGAAGACGATGTCGTCCCACCAATGCGCGGCGGAGACCAGCGAGTGGAAGAACCACGGGCACGGTTCGGGTCCGTCGTCCCGTACTTCGAGTTCCAGCGGTTCTCCCGAGTTCGCGCAGCGGGACCGGACGACACCGCCTCGCCCGAGGGCCGCGGCAACCCCAAGGGCGTCCCAGCCGCAGTTCGCGTAGTAGCGAACGCCTTCCGATGCGAACGTGTGGTCGGTGGGGACCCCGGAGAAGGGATTGGCCATCAGCAGGGAAACCCCGTCCTCCCCGGTGACGATCACCCGTCCCTCCCGAAGCCGGCGCCACGCCCCCAGGACGGGCTCCACGGTTTCGCCGAGCTGCGCGGCGACGTCCCCCGGGGTGGGAGCGATGCCGGTTTCGGCGAGCGTCCCGAGGATCGCGGACCGGACGCGGAGGTCGAGATTCACCGGCCTCGATAGCGACGTGCTACCCGATACGAGCCTGATAGTCGAGATTCATTCGTTCTCGAAGTGCCGGGGAGTCTTCCCGCCATTCCACACGAGCCGTGTGCTTCGCGAGCTTCGGCGCCGCGAAGACATATCGCTGATCGTATTGGCGGTACATACGGTCGAACGCGTCCTCGAACCGGAGCGGACTATCGGCCCCGGGCCACTCCTCCATGATCGATGGTGGGGCTGGGCGAACCAGGGCCAGAGCGAGGGACTCATACCGCGTGATGTCGTTTCGGATTCCGCGACGTCCGGCCAGACCGAGCAAGACGTCGTGATACCGCTCGATGGAGTCCACGATGGCGCCATCTTTGCGAATCGCGATGTCATTGGATGCGACATTTCCGTCGGAACTCGCCTGGACGATCTCGGCCTCGTCTGTGCCCCGAAGGCCCTCCCGGTTGCCCCTCAGAACATGCAGGAAGGCGTACACGAGGTTCGGATAAGCGATGTGCAGGTTCGTGCAGTCCCCTACCGCTTCTTCCATCCGGTTCGTCAGGTTGCGAAACGCGTTCATGGTCCCCTTGACGGAGACTGCGAGACATGGTCCGACTTGGGGCTTGGCCACTGTCACATCAATGTCCTTGGTCTTGAGCCCACCCAGGACCGTTTGCTCTCCCGCACCGCCTAGCTCTGGAACGTGGTGCAGAGTCAGTCCGGTGCTGGTGCTGTCCACCCTGAAAGGAGGTCGCGGGGTGATGTCTTTTGGCAGAAAACCGCCCTCGACAACCAGCCGGCATGCGACATACCAGTGAAGCGGTCTGATGTGTGCCTGGCTTTGGGTGCGCCCGGTTGGGTACGCGAACCCCGAGAGCGCATCCGCGAGATTGATCCACCGGCAGCGATTCTCGGAACTAGCCACGGTGCCTCCACGTTCCCAGGAAGTCACTCCCCTCCCGTAACAGACGGGCCGTGGATGGGCTCGGATCCTCGCTCGGAACCGCCACCCGCAACGCTTCGCGCGGCTCCAGCTTGAGTACTCCGCCTCCGAGGGGATGCCCTTCGATCTCGCAACTGAGAGCCGTGAGCGGGCTCTTCCAGCCGCGGCGGAGAGCCGTCTTCGAGAGACCCCTCCGGAGGCGTACCGCGTGGACGGCGTTCGTGCACGCGCACTTCGCCTGGTTTTCGACGAGGGCCGGCGCTCCGCTGCTCATGTAGGACAGGAAGAGGTCGGGAGCGGTCACGTTCGGGACCGAATACCAGGGATTGCGGACGCGGCACTTGTACCGGAGACGCGCCTTCTTCCCGGCGTCGGAATCGAGATGCCGGCGCACACTTGAGGATGGGGGTGGACCGGCATCCAGGCGCAACAGGAAGTTCGGGGCGTCTTTCCTGTGCCAATCGGACACGGTTGCGGAAGTGATCGGCCCGTTCTGGAGGTCTCGCCCCCGCCGCACCGTCGGCTTCAGGCAGGCGTCCGGGATATTGAGGTCCCGAGCCGCTGACGGACGCAGGTGGAAGAAGTCGTTGTCACCCGAGACATACCCGATCCCCACGCTCCCGAAGTCCCCCAGCGTACTGGTGGTCTTGTGCGCGACGAGCCGTCGATACTCGCTCCGCACCCGATCGGGAAGGAGCAGGGGGCGGAGCCGGCAACGCCAGTTTCGCCACTCCTCCAGGGAGATTCTGGTTCCGGCCGGCGGGCTGGTGCTGCCGTTGAAGCGATCCATGACGGAGAGCTCCAGCGCCTCGGTGGAACTGCCGTACCCGTCGGCGAAGAGCAACCACACGTCCTCTGAGAGTTCGCGGAACACTTTCTCCCGAATTGCCACCACTCGGACGGCCTCGAATCTGCTCGCAAACCAGGAGAGGAGCGGTGCTGCGTATGGGGCATGCCCGATCTCCGCCGGCACAACGAAGGCGATCCGTCCGCCCTTTCGCAACAGCGATGCGGTAACGATCAGGTAAGGCACCCAAGAGGAGGTAAGTCTCGAAACCTGGGCCCCCAAGGAGCCGCAGATCCTGAGAGCGAGCTCTCTCGTGAGCCCCGTGAAGCGCTGATAGCGGATGAACGGGGGATTCCCGGCCGCACAGTCGAACTGCTCAGAGCGCGTCAGCGCCCATTCGAAGAAGTTGGCGGCGTGGATCGCGCTTTCCGGGGCGGCTTCGGTCGCGGCCGAAATCGCCGCGTCGTCACAGTCCACTCCGGTGCTGTTCGGGTGCCGCGCAAGGAAGCGTCCGTCGCCACAGGCCGGGTCAAGGAGACGCTCCTCCGGCCGGCGAACTGCCCAGCGGACGAGGGTGGCCGCCACCTCCGGCGGTGTGTAGTAGGCGCCGAGGGACTTGCGGTGGGTTCTCGTCATGCGGTCCGGTGAATGTCGTGACGGTACCGCAAGAGGCGGTCAGGAACCGTCACCCCGCGACGGACCGAACCTATAGCGCGCTGGCACGTCTCCCGCCGCGCCGAAGAGGCTCGGCGTGGCGTGGGTTCGCTCCCTTGCGGGGAACTGCGCCGGCCGGAAGGCCGGCGGTCCCTCCCCGCGCTCCCTCAATCCGCCGCGAGCACCTCCGCGACCGCGCGATGGGCTTCGCGAATGGCGGCGTCGGTGTGCGGGCTCGCCGCGGAATCGGTGCCGGCGATGGCGATCCGTCCGAACGGCTGCCGGGCGGGGATGTTCGGGCGGTCGTCGGGGGTCCCGAAGGACCACTCCGGCGGATCGAACAGCGGGTTGTAGGAGTAGGTGTAGCCGTGCGGCCAGCGGTTCACGGTGATCGCCGCGACGTCGCGCCGGTCGTCGAAACCGCTCCGGCCGAGCATCCGGTTGAGCTGGTCGCGGATCTGCGCCTCCACCGTCTCGAAGGTGGTGTGGAGGAGTTCCATTCGGCCGATCCGGTGCTGCTCGCGGCGCGAAAGCCCCGGCTCGCAGGGATAGCGGTTCATCCGCACCACGAGCGGCTCGTCGGGCGAGGTCGAGGTGCGGTAGTCCCCGAGCGCGAGCTGCGGGGCGAGGCCGACCGACGTGTGGTAGCCGCCGGGCGCGGAGATCGACGATACGCCGGCCTCGGTGAACGCCCGCCAGTTCCTGAGCAGAACGCTCGTGTACTGGAGCGGCGACTTGACCGGCCAGGAGAGGGCGTCCCGCTGGGCCTTCGGCATCTCGGGCACCAGGTAGGGAATGATGTTGTGCCAGCAGGCGAGGATGACCCTCCCGGCGCTCACGGTGTGCCCCTGGTCGTCTTGGACGTAGGTGACCCGGGCGGGTCCGGCGTCGCCGGGCTCCACCCGGATGACGGTCGACGACAGCCGGATCCGGGCGCGGTTGTCCGGCCGGTCCAGCATCCCGTAGTCGAGCGGCGCCATCACCACGTCTTCCATGGTGGATCCCGGGATGGCGCTCGGGATGAGTCCCCGCACCAGCAGCCGGGTGATGGTGGCGTTGCCGTCCGGGAAGTAGAGGTCGGGATCGCCCTCGTTCGCGCGGGCCTGGTTTTCCCGGCCGTGCTGGCCGCCCGGCTCATCGGCGAGCGCGTCCGGCGGCGTCTCCGGGATCTCCATCCCCGAAAACCCCGGAAGGCCTTCTTCCCACGCGTAACGCGCCGGGTAGGCGTCGATCCCGGTGCAGAAGAGGCCCTTGGGTTGGTGGTCGAAGAACCAGACCACTCCGGGGTCGCACCCCGCGTGCTCGATCAGGAAGTCCTTGTAGCTGATGGTGGCCAGGAACTCCTTCTTCTCGGCGGGCGAAAGATCGGGCAGATAGTCCGGCTGTTGGTCCCCGTGCAGCCGGATCAGGTCGTTCCGGATCGCCTCCGGCATCGGAGACTCGGCGAGGAACTCCGTGAGCGGCCGGCGTCCGATGCCTGTTACCAGCCGGTCCTCTCCGAACGTCTCCCGGTCGAAGAACATCGCCCGCTGGAGGCCCAGGTTCCCGTAGGTGTCCGAGACGGCGCTGATGCTCTCGTAGTAGCGCTTGCGGTCGATGCCGATTTCCTTGAGCAGGCCGCCGGCGATGTCCCCGTACTGCGAGGGCGCCTCCACGTTCAGGGTCCCGCCGTTCATCAGGTAGGTCCGCCCGTCGAGGTGGAACTCGTTGCGCTTGGCGTGGCCGCCGAAATCGTCGTGGTTGTCGAGGAGCAGGATGCGGGCGTCCGGTCCGGCCTCCTTCGCGAAGTAGTGCGCGGCGGCGAGGCCCGAGATCCCGGCCCCCACCACCACGAGGTCGTACGTCTCCCCCGTGTCGGCGGCGGCCCACTCCCGGCCCTCGTGCGCCATCTGGTGCCCGACTTCGAACGAGCCGGGATGCGAACCGCGCATCCCGGTGCGCAGCGGCGGGTAAGCGGCTTCGCCGGCGCGGTCGATCTCGGCCTGGAACTGCGGGACTTCGCGGCAGGCGAGGGCGGCCCCGGTCAGGGCGACCGGAACTCCGGAAAGGAAATCGCGGCGGCTGACGCCGTCGCCGAACGGCCGGTACGTCTTCTGGGGCGGGGTCATGGTCGAGCCTCCGGGCGCCTGGCGGCGCCCCGCCCCCCGCAGGATAGGATCGGATGGCTGCCCTCGGCCGGCGGAAGGGACGACCCCCGCTTGTACCACATTTGCTCCCGCCGCGACGTTTCCCGGCCAGGGGCCGCGGCCCGCTCCCGGTGATGGCGCTTCTCCCGCCGGCTCCCTTTCCCGCTCCGGGAAGCGAGGGCAAGTTCCGGCGGGTCCACGCCGTCGTGCGCAGGGTCCCGGAGGGGCGGGTGACCACCTACGGCCGAGTGGCGCGCGCGGTGACTGCCGCCGGGTACCCGCTTTCGGCGCGGGCCGCCGGTTGGGCGCTCCGGAACTCCCCCGAAGGAGTCCCCTGGCACCGGGTGGTGAACGCGGAGGGCGCCCTCTCGGCCGAACTGAGCGGGAACTGCGAGCCCGGCCGGCAACGGGCGCTCCTCGCCCGGGAAGGCGTCCCTTTCGACGGGCGGGGCCGCGTGCGCCTCGATCGGTGTCTCTTCGAACCCGCGGACGCCGATGCGTTCTTCTTCCCGGACGGGACCGCGTGTACCGCGGACTGAAAGTCGGCGCCGTCGTCCCCGCGCGGGACGAGGAGCGGAACATCGGGCCGGTCGTTCGGGATCTGCTCGCCCTCAGGGACGACGCGAACGCGCCGGTAGTCGACCACCTCGTCGTCTGCGACAACGGATCGCGCGACGCCACGGCGATCCGGGCGCAGGAAGCCGGCGCCCGGGTCGTGCGCCAGGATCGGCCCGGCTACGGAGTCGCCTGTCTGACGGCCCTGGCGTCCCTTCCGCCCGTGGACGTGGTTCTGTTCACCGATGGGGACCGGTCGTTCATCGCCGGCCAGGCCGAGCGCCTGTTGGCGGCGATCGTCGGGGGAGCAGACCTTGTCATTGGATCCCGGGTGCTGGGCCACGCCGAGCCGGGGTCGCTGTCGACGCCGCAGGTGATGGGGAACCGGGTGGCCGCGCTTCTGATTCGCCTGCTCTGGCGGCAGCGCATTACCGATCTCGGCCCCTACCGGGCCATTCGGTCGGATTCGCTGCGCCTGATTTCGATGGAGGACCGGGCCTACGGGTGGACCGTCGAGATGCAGATCAAGGCGATCCAGCACGGCCTCGAGGTCGTCGAGACGCCGGTGGACACCCGGCGGCGACGCTACGGGCGGTCCAAGGTGGGGGGCACGATCCGCGGCGTCGTCGGGGCGAGCGCCGGCATCCTGACCATGATCGCTAGGCTATGGGTCGCACAGAAAACCCGGACCCTCCGGACAGGCCGGAGAAAGGAGGTAGACCGCTCATGAAGAGCGAAGAAATGACCCGAAGCGGGCTTCGGAGGCCGGTGTTGGCGGCTTTGACGGTCCTCGCGGCAGGTGGTTGGCTGGGAGCCGGCAAGTGCGCATCGAACGGGCCGGAAGTGCCCGTTTCCTGGTCGGATCACGACAACACCAACACCGACACGATCGATCACGGCGAGTGGCAGGCGATTCTGGATGGCTACCTGCGCACCGACGATCCGTCGGGCATCCACCTGTTCGACTACGGCGGGCTCAAGGCGAACCCTGCCGACCGCGCTCGCCTTCAGGGCTACCTCGCGCTTCTCGAAGCCGTGGACCCGCGCCACTACTCCCGCGACGAGCAGATGGCGTACTGGATCAACTTCTACAACGCGCTCACCATCGAGACGGTGGTCGAGGAATATCCGGTGGACTCGATCAAGAGCATCCACCGGGGCATCGTGCCGCTCTCCGGACCCTGGGGTGACGAACGCGCCACCGTGGCCGGTCAGCGGCTGACGCTCGACAACATGGAGCACGACATCCTGCGCGCGCTCTGGCGGGACCCCCGCATCCACTACGCGGTGAATTGCGCGAGCATCGGATGCCCCAACCTCGCGCCGACGGTCTTTGCCGCGGCGAACCTCGAGGAGATGATGGATGCAGCCGCCCGGGGTTACGTCAACCATCCGCGGGGGGTTGCCCTGAAGGATGGCTCCTCGGGCGTCGTCTCCAGCATCTACACCTGGTTCCAGGAGGACTTTGGGAGAAGCCAGGCCGGGGTCGTCGAACACCTGCTCCTTTACGCGGAGCCCGAGTTGGCGCAACAGCTCAGGAACTTCGAGGGTGACTTCGAACACGAGTACGACTGGGACCTCAACGACGCCCGCTGACCGGCCGGTCTCCCATTCCTGGGACGTTTCCCCGCGGGCGGCCGCTGCCATCCAGCGCGAACTCGCGGAGCGGGTTGAGCGCGAAACCCCACCCAAGTTCAATCCAGAGGTCGTGGTGGGACTCGATGCCGCCTTCCCCAAGGGAGGCAGGGAGTGCGTTGCGGCGGCTGTCGCCTGGTCGGTACCGGAGCGCCGGGTACTGGAGGAGCGGGTGGTCCGGCGCCCGCTGACCTTCCCCTACGTGCCGGGGCTCCTGTCCTTCCGGGAGGCGCCGGCCGTCCTCGCCGCGCTCGCGGAACTCGAGACCCCGCCGGACGCGCTGCTCTGCGACGGCCACGGGCTGGCCCACCCGCGCCGGTTCGGCCTCGCATGCCACCTCGGCGTCCTCACGGAGATTCCGGCGATCGGCTGTGCGAAAAGCGTCCTGGTCGGCGAGCACCCGGAAGTTGCTCCGTCGCGGGGCTCGAGGGGCCCCCTCGAGCATCGCGGCGAGCGGATCGGGACGGTGCTCCGCACCCGGGACCGCGTGCGTCCGGTCTTCGTGAGCATCGGCCACCGGGTGGATCTGGAAGCCGCCGTGGGACTGGTTCTTGCTTGCGCCATAGGATTCCGTCTCCCGGAACCCATCCGCCGCGCCGACCGGTTGGTGAGTGAGGCCCGGAAGCTCTGACCGCGGAGGCAGGAGGAATGCGATGGTTCACGACGGCCCGAGACAGCGATTCGCCGTCCTGGCGCTCGTCGCCGGGTTGGCGGCGGCCTGTGGCAACGGCGATCCGGCGCCTTCCGGCGAAGCGGCTCCCGTGGACCTGACGCCCCCGGCGCTGGAGGAAGCGGGCGCGGTTGCTTTCGCGGCGCTCGCCCTCGACTGCGTGACGAAGGAGTATCCGTACGGTCTGCGGGTGCGCCTCGAGAGCGCCGACGACCTCGGCCTGCCCCGCGACCTCACTCCGGTCTTCTACGGCTGTTACGACTGGCATTCCGCGGTGCACGGACACTGGCTGCTCGCCCGGCTGACCCGCCGGTTCCCCGGCGCCGACTTCGCTGCGAAGGCCCGGGAGGCGCTCGATCACAACCTCACCGGAAAGCGGGTTGCCGGCGAACTGGATTTCGTTTCCAAGAAGGGCCGGCGCGGTTTCGAACGACCCTACGGGCTTGCCTGGCTGCTGCAGCTCGACGCCGAGCTGGCCGAATGGGCCGCTGACGCGGCGTCCTCCGAGGACGACCGTGGCCGGGCCGCCCGCTGGCGTGAAGCCCTCGCGCCCCTGACCACGAACGCGGTGGAGCGGCTGAAGGAGTTCCTGGAGAAACTGGAACACCCGGTCCGGGTGGGGGAGCACAAGCAGACCGCCTTTTCGGTGGGGTTGATCCACGACTGGGCGGTGTCCGTGGGCGACCAGGCCATGCAGGATCTGCTGGCCGCCCGGGCCCGGGTCTGGTACGGCGGCGACCGCGACTGCCCGGTGGACTACGAACCGTCGGGACAGGATTTCCTTTCGCCCTGCCTGGCCGAGGCCGACTTCATGCGGCGGGTGCTGCCGCCCGGAGAGTTCGCCACCTGGCTTGACGGCTTCCTGCCGCGCCCGCTACCCGAGACGCTGGAACCGGTAGACGTTCCCTTTGATGAAGAGGACGCTTTCGGGCACCTGCACGGCCTCCATCTGAGCCGTGCCTGGATGCTGCAGGGCATCGTGAGCGCGCTTCCGGACGACGACAACCGGAGGGCACCGATGGCGGCGCTCGCGGCCCGGAACGCCGGAGCGGGCTTCGCCGGGGTGGACCCGAACAACTACATCGGGAGCCACTGGCTCGGCAGCTTCGCGACGTATCTCGCCACGCAGCGCGGAGTCAGGCAGTAGCGAAGCCAAGGGACGGGCGGCCTTCAGGCGGGACCCGGTTCGAGAGTTCGGAGCGCCGGGTTCCCGAGCTACGAGGAATGGATGCCGGCTGGCGCCGTCTCCCATCCCTCGTGCTCAAGGGGTCTCCGCAGAGCTGTCGCTCTGCTCCGAAACCAGCCGGCATCGACCGTCGAGAGGCGGTCGAAACCGCACCACCTCACGCACCCCCATCGCAACAGCGGCCGGGCGACGAGCGACTCGTTACGCCCCGTTGGAGTTCACCGATACAAGAGGAACGCGTCCCGCACCGGTGCGAAGGCGTCTCCCTCCGCGTCCCCCGCATCCGCAATCTCCGCCGTCGTCCGTCCGGCCTCGATCCCCTCCCGGATGTCCGGGCTCCCCCCGAGGATGTCGATCGGCAGGCGCTTGAGCTCGTACTCGTAGGGTGGCGGCCGCCAGGCGAAGTCGGCCGGCCACAACTGACGGACCCGGTTCAGGATCGCGATTCCCGTGCGCCAGGGCCGGTAGAGGTCCCGGTTCGTGACGTGCTGCATCACGCCGCCGCATTCCTCGCCGGCGAATTTGTGGAACGTCGGCCGGAAACGCACCGGGCGGAAGTGGACGCCGGGAAGGTCTTCCTCCGCCAGCGCGTCGGCGAGCCGGGTTCCATCCACCCACGGAGCGCCGCACACCTCGAACGGCCGGGTCGTTCCCCGGCCCTCGGACAGATTCGTACCCTCGATCAGGCAGGCGCCGGGATAGACGGTGGCGGTGTCCAGCGTCGGCATGTTCGGGGACGGCGGGACGAAGGGCAGGCCGGCGTCGTCCAGCCATTGGTCCGGAGTCCAGTCGGGGCAGCCCACGACGACGACGTCCGCACCGATCCGGTGATGGCGGTTCAACAGCCCCGCGATCTCGCCGGCGGTCATGCCGTGCCGGTTCGGGAGCGGATAGAGCCCCACGAAGGAGCGGTGGTCGTCCCGGATCAGGTTGCCCTCGACGTCTCCGCCGATGGGGTTGGGGCGGTCGAGGACGACGATGCGCTTTTTGTGTTCGGCCGCGGCCTCCATCGCGTGCGCCATGGTCCAGACGTAGGTGTAGTAGCGCGAGCCGATGTCCTGGACGTCGAAGACCAACGCGTCGAGCCCGTCGAGCATCGCCGCCGTCGGGCGCCGGGTGGGCCCGTAGAGGCTGTGCACGGGAATCGGCCCGTCCCCGTCGGTGATCTCGATGAGGTCCTGCTCGACGGCGTCGAAGCCGTGTTCGGGGGCGAAGAGCGACGCGAGCGTGACGCCCGGCAGCCCGGCTACGACCTCCCGCGCATGGCGGAACGAGGAATCCACCGAGGACGGGTTCGCGATCAGCCCGACCCGGAGACCCTTGAGCAGCTCCCCCATTTCCGGGAGCCGGTCGAGTCCGGTGCGAACCGTGAACGGCTTCATCAAGGGAAGACTACGCAAACCTCGCCGCCCCGGTTCACAGGACTCCTCCGCGTACATATTTAGCATTTATGCTATTCTGTACGTTCTGAGCGAATGAAGTCCACCATGCCCGACACTCTGTCCGTCACCGAGGCCCGCGAGCAGCTCGCCGAGATTACGGGCCGAGTCCGCTTTGCCGGAGAGCGAATCGTGTTGCAAAAGCACGGAAAGGCTGTTGCAGCGCTGGTGTCGCCGTCGGATCTTGAAACTCTGGAGGCTCTCGAGGACCGTTTGGACCTTCTGGATGCCCTCGACGCGCTCGCTGACTACCGGACCCACGGCGGCGAGAGCCTCGAAGCGCTCAAGGCTGATCTCGGTCTTTGAGATCGCGGATCGTCTTCTCGCGCGCTGCGGCGCGCGACCTTCGACGGGTAACCGACCGATCCACCAGGATCCGGCTGCTGACCGCGATCGAGTCCCTGGCGGAAAATCCCAACCCACCCGATTCCCGCAAGTTGGCCGGCTTCGACGGAATCCGGCGCCTCCGGGTCGGTGACTATCGGGTCTGTTATGTGCGGGAACAAGAAAAGCTGGTGATTCTGATCCTTACGGTGGCCCGGCGCGCGGACGTTTACGAACGGCTACGTCGGCGCCTCGGTTGCGTGCTGCTCAAACCTGCTCGAACTCGCGACGCGTAGCGCCCCGGTGGGATACTTGGGAGTTGGCGGCTGCGGCGTTGTCCGGGCCGCCGGGGAGGCCCGCCGTGTTCACTCGTTCCACCGTTTCCGTAGCTCTGCTGGCGCTGCTGGCTGCCGTCGCCGCACCGTCCCTCGCTCTCGCCGAGGACGACCGCTGGACGCCGGCGCTCTCCATGAAGTACCACCGGGTCGGCTCGGTCGCGATCTCCCCGGACGGGACGCTGGTGGCCTTCGCGGTCACGGAGCCGCTCATGGAGGGCGAGAAGTCCGAGTACCGGACCCGGATCCACGTGGTCCCGGCGGCGGGGGGCGACGCGATCGCCTACACGACCGGTGAGAACTCGGCGACCTCGCCTTCTTTCTCGCCGGATGGGCGTTACCTCGGGTTCCTTCGGAAGGGAGAGGAAAACCAGCAGGTGTGGCTGCTCCCGCTCGCCGGCGGCGAGGCCTACCAGGTCACCCACGCGGAGAACGGGGCGCGGTCGTTCCGCTTTTCCCCCGACGGCCGGAGTGTCGGCTACCTGATGACCGACCCCGAGACCGAGGAGGAGAAGACCCGGAAGAAGGAGAAACGCGACGTCGAACTGGTGGATCAGGACTTCAAGTACGGCCACCTCTACGCGGCCCTGGTGAGCGACGGTTACGACCCGGACGGCGAGGACCGGCGTCTCACCTGGGGTGACTTCCACGTCTCGGGCTGGGACTGGTCGAGCAGCGACCGCATCGTCTTCAGCCATCAGGACGACCCCCGGATCAACACGAACCGCCGTTCCGGCGACCTTTCGGTCGTCCACCTGGGGGACGGGAACGTGAGCCTGCTCCACGGCGGCGACGGGATCGAGAGTTCGCCGCGGGTCTCGCCCGACGGCCAGACGGTCGCGTTCCGCTCGACCGGCGACCGGCCCGAGCCGATCGGGCTCGGCGACGTGTACGTCATGCCGGTCATGGGCGGCGAGCGGGTGCGGCTCGCGGAGACGAAAGACCGCAGCCCGGGGATCCTCGGCTGGTCCCGGGACGGCTCGCTCGTCTACGTCACCGAGGCCGAACGCACCTCCAGGCGTCTCTTCGGGCTGCCCGCTGACGGCGGCGGTCTCGTGGACCTGACTCCCGGGGAAGGCGTCTACCGCTCTACCGCGGTCGCCACCGCCGCCGACGTGATGGCGTTTACCCACGAGACGCCGGATACGCCCTGGGACGTCTTCGCCGCCGACCTCGCGAAGGGGGGCGGCCCCGCGGCGGCCTTCGAGCCGCGCCGGCTCACCGATCTCCACCAGGAGGTGGCGCGTCCCGCGATGGGGAAGACCAGCGTGCTCACCTGGACCTCACCGGACGGCACGCCGGTGGAAGGGCTCCTGACCCTCCCCGTGGACTACCAGGAAGGCCGGCGTTATCCGCTGGTCCTGAACGTCCACGGCGGCCCGGCGGGGGTGTATTCCGAGACCTTCACCGGCGCTCCGTCCATCTACATGCTCCAGTACTTCGCCCAGGAAGGATTCGCTATCCTGCGGCCCAACCCGCGCGGGTCCACCGGCTACGGGAAGGAGTTCCGCTACGCCAACTTCAAGGACTGGGGCTTCGGGGACATGGACGACCTGATGGCGGGAGTGGACCTCGTCATCGAACAGGGAGTGGCCCAGGCCGACCGGCTCTACATCATGGGATGGAGCTACGGCGG
>LXNJ01000799.1_pt1 | contig 20362 bp, 14 predicted proteins | sample 809081 | NCBI WGS metagenome assembly LXNJ01 (sample SAMN04870510, study PRJNA318959) | sponge metagenome | biome: sponge; feature: marine sponge reef; material: water | host: Petrosia ficiformis | place: Greece: Milos, Mediterranean Sea | collected 2013-05-29 | depth 5-7 m | reverse complement strand
GTCCTGATTCCTGCCGGCAGTTCAGGTTCAGTTCTATAAACAGATCGCCTGTATTCGGCCGAGGTGTTTGGTTTTGTGGGGGCGACCGGCGTTTCCAGGGGTTGCAACTATGTTTCGGAAGCGGAGGTGGATGGCGCCCGGGGGAAAAAAGCGTCGCGGGACCCTTCCTGCAAGTCGCGGGCGCGCAAAGATGGGGATGTTTCTTGTTCTGCTACTCCTCCCCGTGGTGCTCTACGTATCGATTCCCCTGCCGGATCCGCTTTTTGAGCCTGACTACAGCACGGTGGTACTGGACCAGCGGGGGCGGATCCTGCGGATGTTCCTGAATGGCGACGAACAGTGGTGTTTTCCCCACCGTCCGAACGCCGACGTTCCGCCCGCCCTGGAGCAGGCGGTGCTCTTTTTCGAGGACCGTCGCTTTTACAGGCATCCCGGCGTGGATCCACTGGCGCTGCTCCGTGCCGTCTATCAGAATGTCCGTTCCGGGGCGGTCGTCAGCGGCGCGAGTACGCTGACGATGCAGGTTGCCCGGATGACGTCACCCGGGAGAAGGACCTATCTCAACAAAGCCCTGGAGATGCTCCAGGCATTGAAGATTGAACTCCATTATGACAAGAAACAGATCCTGAACGTCTACCTGGACCACGCGCCCTATGGCGGCAATATTGTCGGCTACCGTGCGGCTGCGCAGCGGTATTTCGGCAAATCGCCCGAACGGCTGACCTGGGCAGAGGCCGCCACGCTGGCGGTGCTTCCGAATGCACCCGGACTGATATCGCCTCTGGCCGACCCGGAAGCGTTGCGGTTCAGGCGCAACCGGCTTCTGAACCGGCTGCGCAACGAAGGCGTGATCGACGCCGAAACCTTCGGCCTGGCGAGGCTGGAAAGGGTCCCTGACGGCGCCAGGCCGCTGCCGATGGACGCGCCGCATCTGGCGCGGCGGCTGGCGTCGCGGCACGGGAATACGTACATAAGGACCACCCTCCATCGGGATATACAAAGAAAAAGCGCGGCGCTCGTCAATCGACACGCGGCGTTTTTGAGGCGGCTGGGCATCCGGAACGGCGCCGCACTGGTGGCCGATACCCGAACAGGGAAAGTGCGCGCGTACGTTGGATCCCAGGGATTCTTCGACAACCGTAACCAGGGCCAGGTGGACGGCGTTGCGGCCGCGCGGTCGTCCGGATCTCTGCTCAAACCGTTTCTGTTCGCCCTGAGCATCGACCAGGGCCATTTGTTGCCCCAAACGCGGCTCCGGGATCTTCCCATCCACTACGGCGCTTTTTCCCCCGGAAACGCCGATGGGACCTTCGCCGGTCTGGTGGCGGCAGAGGAGGCGCTGGTCCGTTCCCTGAACGTGCCCGCGGTCCGGTTGCTGGACGCGTTCGGGATGGATCGGTTCTACCGCTTTCTGAAATCCGCCGGGCTGACGACGCTTATCCGGTCTACCGGCGATTACGGTCTGCCGATGATTCTCGGCGGCGTGGAAGTCAGCCTGTGGGACATGACGCAATGCTACCGCGCACTGGCCGACGGCGGCCGTTTCAGTCCGCTCAGGGTGCTTGCAGGGACGCCCGCCCCGAAAGGGCCGGCGCTCATCAGTCCGGGCGCCTGTTACCTGACACTCAACATGCTTCGAGACCTCAAGCGGCCCGGCGTGGAATATTACTGGCATCAGTACCAGAACCAGTGGCCGATTGCGTGGAAGACGGGTACCAGCTACGGGAAGCGGGACGCCTGGGCGATCGGCGTAAGCCCCGAATGGACGGTGGCGGTATGGGTTGGCAATTTCGGCGGTCGTGGGAATGCGAACCTTACGGGCGCGAGTTCGGCCGCGCCTCTCCTGTTCGACCTGTTCAACATCCTGCCGAAGCAACGCGAACACGCCTGGATCGAAGCGCCGGTTTCCGACCTGCGTCAGCTTAAGCTGTGCGCGGATACCGGATTCCGGGCGGGCCCGCATTGCGAACGCCAGGTTTCCGTGGAAGCGCCGCTGCATATGAGGCCACTCCGGACCTGTCCTTATCACCGGACCTTTCAGGTGACGCTGGACGGGGGCCATCGCGTGTGTTCGCTGTGCTGGGAAACGGGGGACCGCCGTCCTGTAAGTCGGCTCGTCTTTCCGGCAGACGTCGCGCAACATCTGCGTGAACGGGGGCCGGTTCCGGGCATGGTTCCGCCGCACAATCCGGATTGCCGGGCCGGATCCGGGTCCGATCCGATGAAGATCGTCTATCCGCATCAGAACGCCAGGCTATGGTTGCCGAGGGACTTTGGCGGCGCGCGGCAGAAGATCGCGATGCGGGTGGCTCACAGGGAGAAGAACCGCGTCCTGTATTGGTACCTGGATGACCGGTACCTGGGCAGCAGTCGCGGGCGGCACGTCAAAGCAGCGGAACTCGGAAGGGGATGGCACACACTTAACGTCGTGGACGAGACGGGAAACAGGGACCAAAAACGCTTCTTCGTTGACGGGAATCATTCGCGAACGTCAGGGACTTCCGCTTCCCCTTAATCATCAACGTTGCGACACGGGACTTGAAAACCAGGTCCCTCTTCGCTATCTTGGGAAGCGGCAGGAAGTGAAAGGTGAGATGTTTCCTGAACCAAACGCCAGAGACTATGAATACGCATACCGAACCGCCAGCTGAATCCAATATCCCGGCCGCGGGGGCCGTTGACGTCTCCATTGTCATACCGCTTCTGAACGAGGTGGAGAGCCTCCGTGCGCTGATGGAGCAGATTCGGGAGACCATGTCGGCAACCGGACGCCGTTTCGAGACGATTTTCATAGACGATGGCAGTACCGATGGCTCCATGGGGGTTCTGGAGGAACTCCACGACGTCCACGACGACGTCAAAGTCATTCAGTTCCGCCGTAACTTCGGCAAAGCCGCGGCTTACGTTGCGGGATTCGATGCGGCGGCCGGCCGGACGATCATCACCATGGATGCCGACCTTCAGGACGATCCGGCGGAAATTCCCCGCCTGATCGAAAAGATCGAGGGTGGCGTCGACCTGGTTTCAGGATGGAAGAAGAAGCGCTTCGATCCCCTCAGCAAGACCATTCCTTCCAGGTTCTTCAATTGGGTCACCGGCCGGATTTCAGGCATTCGGATCCACGATTTCAACTGCGGCCTCAAGGCCTTCCGAGGCGAAGTGGTTCGAGACATCAAGATATACGGGGAACTCCATCGGTACATCCCCGTTCTGGCCCACATGGAAGGCTACCGCGTCGACGAAATCGTCATACAGCACCGCCCCCGCCGTTTCGGTGTGACGAAGTACGGGTGGACACGTCTGCTCAAAGGATTCCTCGACCTGCTAACCGTCATGTACCTGGGACGATATATCGGGCGTCCGTTGCACCTGTTCGGCACCATCGGTATCGTATTGAGCGCGGTCGGTGTTGGCATAAACGGCTTCATTGCTGCGTTGTGGTTCCGGACGGGAACCATTCAGCACCGGCATCCGCTTCTCTTTCTGGGCATCCTTCTGTCCGTGCTGGGCGTTCAGTTCCTTTGTACCGGCCTCCTGGCGGACATGATCACGCGGCAGACACTTCCAAACGAAAAATACAACGTACGAAAAGTCCTTTCGTAGCAGTGTTCGCGCCGGAAAAACCGGGCCGGGGCCTGGATAAAAAAGGCGACAGGCCATGACGCATGGCCTGTCGCTTATGAGATACCGGCGCAGATAGAGTTGCAGTCCTGCAGTTCAATATGCCATTGGCATTCCGTGGACCTGCGGCCGGCCCATCACGGCCTGATCGTGCCGGCGTACCACGCGACGCAACTGTTCCGATCGCTTCTCGTTTCCCTTGATCGCATAATAGAGTGCCAGAAACGCCAGGCGGTCGCGCGGATTCAGTGCTGTATTAAGAGCCATTTGGGGACCTCGCATGTAAAGGGGTGGCAGAAAGACATTGGTGTGTGTTCATTAGCAATAATATAGCGAATATCGTGCCAGAAATCCAAAACAGCGTCCTCAAATTCGTTAATTCAGCCAGTTGTGGGCGTTTTTCGATCACAGGTTGATATCGGAAGGCGGCCAGGGGCAGCACAATGTGTTCAATTACACCACACCGTGTGAAAAATCAGGTGAAATCCGCCAGTGCATTGAAAACGGCTGCCGGCTAAAGGCGGGACGACGTAAGTCGGGAGCCTGGAGATTGCCTGCCTCGTGAGGCTTCTTCTCGTGCCGGAGGCAAGGAGGAATTACATACCGGGCGAAGATTTCATCTACCGACTTCCGTCTCCCCTCTACCCGATTCTCGAAAAAGGGCAGGTGAAAAGGGGACGTTTGGGTGTGGCGAAAGTTCCAACCCATGGGAGCGGTAACGCGGACATTTCGACATTTCGACAGGCGCAGCACAAGCAGTGCAAGCAACATAGGGAGGCGGTAACCATATGCTGGATCTGAACCGGATTCGGGAGGATCCCGGGCGCGTCAGGCAGGCGCTGTTGAAACGCATGGACGCGGTGGATTTTGCGGATTTACTCCAGTGGGACCAGGAACGGAGGGCTCTTATCGCCCGGGTCGGGGGCCTGCGCGAACGACGAAACAAGGTCTCCGCTCAGATTCCACAGATGAAGAAGGCGGGCAGGGACACGGCCGATATCCAGAATGAAATGAAGTCGGTTTCGGGAAACATCCGGACCCTTGAGGCGGAACTGTCTGAATTCGAACACCGTATCCGGAGCTTTCTGGAGGAACTGCCCAATATTCCGGCGGACGACGTCCCTCCGGGAGGGAAGGAAAGCAACGAGGTCGTTCGAGTCTGGGGCGAAAGGCCGGAGTTGGCGGAAGGAGCCAGAGACCACGTTGACCTTGTTACCTCGCTCGGGCTGATCGACTACGAGAGAGGGGTGAAAATGGGCGGCGCGGGCTTCTGGCTCTATCGGGGCGACGGCGCCCGCCTGGAATGGGCGCTCCTGAACTACTTCGTCGAGGCGCATCTTACCGACGGCTACGAATTCGTGCTGCCGCCGCACCTGCTCACCTATGACTGCGGTTACACGGCCGGCCAGTTTCCAAAGTTCGCCGACGACGTGTTTCATCTGAAGTGGGAGAGCGAAAAGGAGTCCCGGTTTCTGCTGCCGACGTCGGAGACCGCATTGATCAATTTCCATCGGGACGAAATCCTTCCCGAGGCCGACCTGCCGCGGAAATACTTTTCCTACACCCCCTGCTACCGCCGGGAGGCCGGCAGTTATCGGGCTCAGGAACGCGGCATGATACGAGGGCACCAGTTCAACAAGGTTGAAATCTTCCAGTTTACGCGACCTGAAGACTCGGGCCGGGCTCTGGAAGAACTGATCGCAAAAGCGGAACGTTTGGTTAAGGGCCTCGAGTTACATCACCGGGTTTCCAAACTGGCGGCCCAGGACGCCAGCGCGGCCATGGCAAAGACGTACGACATTGAGATCTGGATTCCGAGCATGGGAGAATACAAGGAAGTCAGCTCGGCATCCAACGCGAACGACTATCAGTCACGGCGCGGCCGCATCCGGTTCAAACGCATTGAGACCGGGCGGAATGAATTCGTACACACGCTCAACGCCTCCGGCCTGGCAACCAGCCGTCTGATTCCCGCCATTGTTGAACAGACCCAGCGACCAGACGGCTCGGCAATCATTCCTGAAGTACTCCGGCCGTATATGGGCGGCCAGGAAATCCTGGAACCCGCCGGCTGAGTCGCCTGTCCGGCGGGCGTTACAGACCCAGAATCCGGTCGGCGGTTTGCATCGCCTGTCTGACGCAGTCGGGTACCGAGGATCCGCGAAAGGCGCTGCCCGTGAGATAAAGTCCCGGATGTTCGCACGCGAGCAATTCCATTTCGGCAACCCGGTCCAGATGTCCCACGTCGAACTGCGGCCTGCCTTTCCGCCAGCGGTGAACCCGGGAGAACAACGGCTCGGCGGTCAGCCCCATCACGTGTTCAAGATCTTCACGTACGGCGCGCGCGAGCGTCTCGTCGGGCATCGCCACCGCGTCTTCCTGTTCGTCTCTACCCACAAATCCTCTGATCAGCACGCCGTTATCGGGCGCCCGGTGGTTGAGCTTTGACGACACCCAGGTGCATCCCGTTATACGGCGGCCTTCGGATTCAGGAACCAGGAATCCGAACCCGTTCAGGTCATGCTGGGTCAGGACCTCCGCCTTTCTGTACGCGAGAGACACCGTCCCCGAGGACACGTACCGGATCTGCCTGAGCCTGGCCGACAGAAGCGGTGCGATACCGTCCAGCAGATCGGCCGCCACGAACGCCGGCGCGGCCAGCACGACGGCGTCGGTTTTCAGCACCCCCCCATCCAGCGTTACCTCGAATCCGCGTTCGAGCCCCGCCAGACCCGTCACCGGACAGTTCGTTCGCAGGTCGCCCCGCAGCCGGTTTACGATCGCCTCAACGAGTTCTCCAAGCCCCCCGATCAGTGTCTGGAACATCGGCGGCGCCTTCCCGGCGTCACCTGAAGGCCCGCGTTGATTCCGGCTGGCACGCACCGCTTTGATCAGGCTGCCGTACTTGCGCTCCATTTCCGCAAATTGCGGAAACGTGGCCAGCAGGCTCAGCCGCTCGGGGTCCGCCCCGTGGATGCCCGCCAGCATGGGTCCTCCGATCTTATCCAGGGCCTCCTGTCCCAGGCGCCGGCGGACAAATGACGCCAGGCTCTCGTCGTCCGTGGCGTTGCGGGGCGGGACGAACCGGTCCATCCCCATCCGCAGTTTGCCGCGTACCGAGAAAAGCCGCGAGCGCGCAATCGGCATGAAGCTTGTCGGCACCAGGGTGAAGTCTTCGGGAAATGGGACCAGGCGTCGCCCCTGCGCCAGGAACGTCTTCCGCCGTTCCTCGTTCGGCGCAATCAAGCGGCCCTCGAGCCCCAGGTCGAGGCAGAGCCCGATTCCCCAGGGTTTTCGCGTTAAAAGCAAATCGGGCCCACCCTCGATGGTGAACCCGTCGATCCGCTCGGTCAGGATTTCCCCGCCCCATCGCCCCGTGGCCTCAGCCAGCGTATACGCCAACTCGATGCCGTGCAATTCGGCCTTCTCCTGCAGATAGAAGGCCGTTGCCAGTCCGGCAATCCCCCCGCCGGCGATGGTCACGTGCATGTTGACCCCAATAAAAAAAACAGCAACCCGGCGACGCGACGAAAACCCCTGAAACGGGGCGTCCCGGGACAGAACGCTAATTCAGTCTGTCTTCCACCGCATCCACCACCGCTTCGATGAACGTTGCGTCGCAGTTCATGGACGCGATGCGTCTCACGTCCACCCCCCGCGACCTGGCGATCTCCTGAAGTCCGATATCGATATCGTACAGAATCTCCACGTGGTCGCATACGAACCCGATGGGCGCCACAAGCACGTGCCGATATCCTTTATCGGCCAGATCCGGGATCACGTCTTCGATCTGAGGACCCAGCCACGGCTCGCCCGTGTGAGCGGCGCTCTGATAGGAGAACATCCAGTCCACGGTTCCCAGGCGTTGCGCTATTGCGTTCGCGTTGCCCTTCAGTTCGCTGTCGTAGGGATCGCCCATCTTCAGGAGGCGTTCCGGCAGGCTGTGCGCCGTAAAGACGATCTTCACCGCTTTGCGATCATCCCCGGAGAACGACGCCAGGCCAGCGCGAACGTGGGCTTCCTGCGCCTTGAGCAACGCCGGTTGCCGCCACCAGGAATCCACGAACGAGAACCGAATCCGCCCACCTGCCGTTTTCGCGGATTCATCGACCGCCTCCCGGTACCTTCCAATGCTCAGACTGGAGTAGTGCGGGGCCATGACAATGGCAACCGCCTCTTCCACGCCATCACCGGTCATCCGGACGACCGTTTCCCTGATCCAGGGAGACCAGTGCCGCATGCCCACGTACACCCGCACGTCATGCCCGCGAGCCCTCAAGACGCGCTGCGCACATGCCGCCTGTTCAAACGTGTTCTCGCCAAGCGGGGACCTGCCGCCGATCTGCGCGTACCGGTGCTTGAATTCCGTCACGAATTCCCGGGACATCGGACGTCCGCCCCGGATATCGTTCAGGTACGCTTCCATGTCGTCCAGGCAATCAGGACTGCCGTAGGCGAGCATTAACACGGCCTTCTTCACCATGTCCACCTATCCATACCCGTGTACGAAATCGACCAGCGCGGACACGTGCTCGACCGGCGTGTGCTGGAGGATGCCGTGGCCGAGATTGAAGATGTGTCCTGGCCGCCCGCGGACGCTGTCCAGGATCCGGGCGGCCTGGCTCTCGATCACCGGGACGGGCGCAAACAGCACCGTCGGGTCCAGGTTCCCCTGTACCGCCACCTCCGCGCCCAGCCGATTCCAGGCCTCGTCGAGTTCTATTCGCCAGTCCACGCCGATCACGTGGCCGCCCGCGCGCTTTAAGAGCGGCAGCATACCGGACGTACCCGTTCCAAAATGGATCAACGGAACGTCGCACGTGTTCGTGACCATCTCGATCGCATGGCGGGTATGCGGCAGAACGTACGCTTCGTAATCAGCGGGGCTCAGCGCGCCGGCCCAACTGTCGAACAATTGCAGCGCCTGGGCTCCCGCGGCCGCCTGGGCCTGGAGATAGTCCCCCACCGCCATCGACATTTTTTCCATCAGCCGCCGCCAGGTCTCCGGTTGTCCGTACATCAGGCTCTTGGCATGCCGATAGTCGCGTGAAGCCCCGCCCTCCACCGCGTAACAGACGAGGGTAAACGGCGCCCCGGAAAACCCGATCAGCGGAACGCTGCCGTCCAGCGCGCGCCGGACCTGCCGGATGGCCGCCGTGGCGAAGTCCATGGCTTCGACCGCGGGATGAACGGCGAGGCATTCCACGTCGGCCGGCGTCCGAACGGGGTTGTGAATCACGGGGCCCGAACCGCCGACGTACTCCAGCTTCAGGCCCATCGGCTCCAGGATGGGCAGAATATCCTGAAAGACAATGGCCGCATCCACGTTGAACGCATCTACGGGTTGCAAGGTGATTTCGGTGGCGATATCCGGCGTCTTCACCATGTCCAGAAAGGCGTATCTTTCCTTCAACCTCCGGTATGCGGGCATGTACCGGCCCGCCTGGCGCATCAGCCACACAGGCGTGACGTCAACCGTCTCGCGGCGGCAGGCTTTCAGAAAGCGGTCGGCTCGGGACATTGCGGATTCTCTGTTTTAACAGGGCAGGGCCGCGTGGCGCGGCCCCCAACCAAACAAAGCAGGGGCACGACGTGCCGTGCCCCTGCCGAATTGCAAAACGATCGCGTCACTACGCGTCAAGGTCGTTGAAATGCGTGACCACCCTGTTGATCAGTCCGTATTCCACCGCTTCCTGTGCGGACATCCAGTAGTCACGGTCCGTATCTTCAACCACCTTTTCCAGAGCCTGCCCGGTCTCCTGGGCATACAGTTCGTTGATGCGCTCCCGGAGCTTGAGTATCTGTTCCGCGGTGCGCTTTACGTCTTCCGCAACCCCCATGTACCGCATTGACGGCTGATGGATCATGATTCGAGCGTTTGGCAACGCGAACCGGCTGCCTTTGTCAGCGGCCAGCATGATCACCGTGGCCGCGCTGGCGGACAACCCGACGCTTACAATCCTCACCGGCGGCCGGATGAAGCGAATCATATCGTAGATGGCGAAGCCGTCGTCCGCGCTGCCCCCCGGCGAGTTGATCAGTATTGTGATCGGCTTTTCCGGATCGTCGCTGTCCATCAGCAGCAACTGGGCGATCACCCGCGTTGTGAGCTTGTGGTCGATCGGATCGGAGATCAGGATGGTGCGAGCCCTGATCAGGCTTCTGACGATGTACTCGCCGCCCTGACCCCCCTGCTGCTTTTCCTCCTCCTCGTCTTCCTCGTCCGGATCTTCGTTCAACAGGAACTCGTACATCGCATCCCCTTCTTCCCACGAATAAACGCCTGAAAATACGACCGGTTTGCCAGCTTCCAACGCCCGCTCAATTTATCCTATACGCCCCTCGTTGTCAAGGGCATTCCCCGAAATTCAACGTCGCCACGAACCGTGTGCAAGGACGCGGAGGCTTCCGCCGGTCCTCACGTTCCCGCCATCGCCTCGCTCAGAATCCGGGAGGTGCCGGGCCGCATGATCCGCGGATCCACCGCCTCCCCGTTCAGCAGCATCTCACGCACCTGTTTTCCCGAAATGAACACGGGCTTCTCGTCGAGATGGTTCTCCATCAGGTCCACCCGCCCCAGCGATTCGTAGAACGCCGCAAAACCCACGTTCAGGGGGCGGATCCCAAGGTTCCCTTCGAGTTGGTTGAACACCTCCTGCGCGTCGAAATCTCCCCAGATCGGGCTGCCGTCGTGATAGGGCGCATCCGCGTGTTTGCGTCCGATGATGATGTCGGTAAAGCCGAAGTTCTGGCGGTATATCGCGTGCATCACGGCCTCTTTGGGGCCGGCGTAGAACATCTTGATATCCAGGCCGATGAGCATCACCCGGTCCGGCACGGCCTCGCCTCTGGGTCCCCATAATCCCGCATCGCTGTCCCCCTCACCCAGCCCCCGGGACTGTATCAGCGCCTCGTAGGTCCGCATCCGGATTTCCGCGTTGACGTCGTCCGATTTGGTCTCTCCCACCAGAGGATTCAGACAGGCCCCCGCGTTCAACCCCTGCCGGATCAGCGCTTCCAGGCCGTAGACCAGGGCGTATTCGTGCGCGCGATGCAGCGGGTTCCGGGTCTGAAACGCAACCACCCGTTGCCAGCCCGTTTCGGACAGCAGCCGACGGACCTCCGCGGGCGTGTGCATGTATCCGCCGAACGCGGGGTGCTCGGGTTGCGGCAAGACGCTGATTTTCCCGCCCAGGAGGTGGGTCTTGCCGGCGTCTCCTTCCAGCACCATGTCCGCGCCGGGATGGTCGGTCCGCTCCGTCAGGTAGACGCTTTTGAGATACGCCTGCTTGTCCCAGGGGAAGACGTCGCTGATATCAAGGCTGCCCACAATTCCGCCGTCCTGGCGCACGAGGGCCACCGTCTGGCCGACCTCGAGTTGCCCGGCCAGGTCGGTCGAAACCGGGAGCGCCAGCGGAATGGTCCAGGCGTACGGCTTCCCGTTGAAGTCAATGACACTTTCGTCAAGCACCCTGTGCCAGGTCTCCGAGTTCATCGGACCCGTGAGCGGACTCAGCCCGCCGTCACCAAAACGGTACACCGTGGACAGATCGGCGTCGCTGACCGGAACCGGTGTCAGCTTCGATGCATTCTCGCGAAAATCGTCCTGCGCGTTGTCTGGAACCATCCGGCACACCGGCGAGGACAAGCCGCCATGAGGCGGTATCAAATCGGACATGGGTGAATCGATCCTCCAAATCGTTGGTGATCCACGGTCATCAATCAGCTCCGGCATCCGGCACACGTGTACTCACACACTAAGGAAGCCGGTGTGAAGGTGGGGCCTGCCTGCAGCGCCTGTCTGCGTGCGTACTCGCACAGGCAGGCAGTACGCTACGCAGGCAGGCGGACATTCCTGTCTGCCCACGTTGCGGTCCTTCTCCCGGAAAGGAGACAGAAGAAAAGCTCCCGCTACGAAATCATCCCGGAAATGCGTCTGAATCCTGCACCGCTTCCTGAGCCTGTCGAAGGGAGTCGAAGGGTCGGGGCAGGGCAGCCGAATCCGAAAGAGATAAATATACCGTAAACCCCCGCCCGGGACAAAAAAGAATCCATGAAGTATTGCGGATGATCCGGCGGCTTACATGGAGCCGTTCAGTTTCGGCTGTCGCTGAGTTTACCGAAGCCGCGCCACGAATTCGGCCACCTGAAGAGTCCGGTGGGTTGGTTTTTCCATCGGGCTTTGTTTTTTGCGTGCGAGGGGATTCAGGTTGACAACACCACTGCTGGTCCTTACGATGATGCGTAGTGTTGCATTTTGCGACACATGAAGTGCCTCGAAAAACCACTCGGTATCGTGATCTGCACATTCTGTTTACGTGTGCAAAAGTCGACCAGATTTGGCAATCGGATTGATCCTCCATGAATCAGCTGCTGCCACATTCAGAACAATTGGATATTTCAGCACTGAGTCGTCTGTTCAAGAAGACGACGACTTCGTACAAATATCTCTTTTTTATCTCAATGCTGACGTTGACTAAGGACAGATATTCCGAGATTGAAGATGGCATCCTGTTGGGAGATATAGAAATCGAGATGCTGGTTACGGCCTGGTATCCCCATGTCTATTTCAAATTGTCATTTGGCACCCAGGATAGAATCGCTTCGGCTTTGAGATCGACTCCTCCCATGGAAGACGATCGAAATCTGCTTTCAAAATCAGGGCGCGAGAAATTGCGGAACCACTTGGCCAATTATGGAAGAGCACAGGATTACGGCTTGATGCGCTACGTTCGCTCCCGGATCTTGCGCCCGTTTTTTGAGACAGAAATGTACCGAATCACAGACCATATAGTGGACCGGGAAATTCCCATGCTCGCCGCAGAACTTTTTCATGTTCGCCGCCCTCTTTTCCGTTTCGACAAATCTAAAAAATGCATCCTTCTGCATCCGGATTGGATTGCCTACTTGAAAAAACATCAGACGATTCTCGAGGGATGGGCGATGTGGCATTGGGCGGATTATATGCAGCGGCGGAATCCCGGCATTCCCGCTGTGACGCGGAAGTTGCTCCCCCCGGATCGGAGAGCGCCTCTGTATTCACAGCGAAAGTTCTGGGATACTGCGATTGATGAAACGTGCATACGATGCATCTACACGGGGAAGAAGCTAAGTCACGGTTACGAATTGGATCACTTTCTGCCGTGGAGATTCGTGGCACACGATCAGTTGTGGAATCTTGTTCCTGTTGATTCCCAGGCGAACAGCTCCAAAAGCGACCAGATCCCGTCTGAAATCTACGTCGACAGCCTGGCCGAAACCCAGCGTATCGGATTGTCCATCGCACGAGATACCTGGAGCGATGGGAAATGGAAAAAGGAAGTGGAGCCTTATATTACGGACCTGTATCTTACCGCCGAAGAAACACTGGATAGCGGGAAATTGAATTCTGCCTACCACAGAACCCTGAAACCACTCATGTCAATTGCGGAACAACAGGGTTTTAAAAGCGGGTGGACCTATGGATGAGGATTTTTCATCGTAAAGCGTGAAATCTCCTTGATAATGCCCCCGTGAATTGGAAAACTTGAGGTCGGGTGTCCGGCTGCGTGCAGGAAGAGGTTGCGCTTGTATCCCGTTTGGGATACATTTTGAAGAGACGGAGGTTTCTATGGCAAAGACGGAATTCATCCGGGCCCGTGTTGAACCGCGGTTGAAGCACCAGGCCGAGGAGGTTTTCTCAAAACTGGGGTTGTCCACGACGGAGGCGATCACCTTGTTCTATTCACAAGTTACTTTGCATGGTGGATTGCCCTTCGCGGTGAGGGTTCCCAATGACCAGACCATAGAGGCAATGCGGCAGGCAGGTACGGGAGTAGGCCTGAATGAATACGCCGACCTGGATGCGCTCAAGGTGGATCACGGATGATCGCTGCCGTAGAGTCGATTTGAAGATGATCTAAGCACGGCGCGCGTGTTTGAGAATTGCAGGGCTGGCAATACAAACCCCCGGAAGAGTAATCTCCCGGGGGTTTTTGTGTGCGGGCGCAAGATCCCCGCTATTGCATTTGTTTAATTCCGATTCAAAACGACGTCCCAAGGCGGAGGTAGGGAACGGCGCCCTTCGGGTCTGTGAACCCGTATCCCACGCCGGCGAGGAAGCGGAATGGAAGGTAGAGGATGCCGAAATCGTAGATAAACTCGGCGCCGGCGGACAGGAGCGGTTTGGGCGTGCCCTGCGGCGAGTTATCCCGGCCCCAGGCGTTGCCCGCATCGGCGAAGAGCGCGAGAAAGGCGCGGTCGAAGTGCAACAGCGGCGTGCCGATGGCGCGATTGACCAGCGCGGCCGGCAGGCGTAACTCCACCGAGGCGGCCCAGGCGCGCCGCCCGGATCTTTGCGTGCTTTCGTAGCCCCGCACGGGAAACAGGCGCCGCGCGATGCCGCCGACTTTGAAGTAGCCCCTCCCGCTGTCCGGTCCGCGCGCCGCGCCCACGCTCGCCCTGAGCGCCACCACGGGCGCCGCAAATCCGCCTCCCGGCAGTTTCGCGTAGGTCCTGAAGTCGCCGGAGACGGCATCCACGGACCGATCGTCCAAAGCCTCCCCGGCGAGGTCAAACCGCCGCGTCGCCTGCACGGAGAATGACGCGCCGGCGGCATTGCCCATCTGAAACGCGTGCGACCTGGCCGTGGAGGCCGAGAAACCCGCCGCGACTTCTCCCAGGGTGCTGCGAGGGCTGTCGTCTTTCGACAGGTCCGCCGGCCTGAGTTCCGTATCCAGCGCCTCCCGGTCCTCCCGCAACAGGCCGCCTGAAAGCGTGAATGAAACCGCGCTCCACGCCCTGGGGCGCGCAAGGGTCATCGACAGGACGGCCCGGCGCGCACGTTCAAGGATGAAGACGGTGTCGGCCGGGGCGTCGCCGTTCCGCCCCCCCATCCTGACGCGATCCTCGTCCCAGGTCTGAGACGTCGACACGTTCAGCGTGGGGTTACCGAGTCCGGAGTACCGATACGAAAGAAAGCCCGCCCCCCTCCCTCCCGAATATCCTCCAGCCGGCAGAAATATCCTGGCCCCCACGTAGTAGGCGTGTTGTCCCACGAGGTCCACACCGGAGGTGAGGGCGCCGACTGACGAACCGAGGACCTTCGTTCGCGGCGTTGCGTCCGTTCCGGCTCCGGAGAGAGATACCTTCCCGAAGGGGAGCCAGTAACGGGGAAGGAGTGTCGGAACCGGTGAGTAGTCACGTACCGGCGCGACAGCGCGCGAGCGAGATCCTCTATCCGCCGTCGCGACTTCCGCCGCGAGCATGCCTGCCGCGGTGCGCGTTGAATCGGCGGGGTATGGAGGCGCGGGCGGCGCGGCGGCCGGATTGAACGGAATGCGTTCGATCTCCCAGCCGTCCACGTGATACCCCGAGAAATAGAGCCATTGCCCCAATGGGTCCACGCTGGGCCACGCCGCGCCCGTTCGGACGTTCGTGAGCATGACCGGCGGCACTGTCCGCCCACTGGCGACCCGAGCGGCGAATACATTCAGGATACCGGTCCTGTCGGACGACCATACCAGCCACCGCCCATCGGCGCTCCAGGCGGGGGCAAAGTCAATGGCACGGTCATTGGTGACACGCCTGACGAAGCTGCCGTCTGCGTCCAGGATGACGACGTCGTGGTACCCGCCCTTCCAGCGGGTTGCCGCGATCCACCTCCCATCGGGAGACACCGCCGGAAACGCCCAGTAGACGCCCGCTTCGGGGCGAACCAGGGTCTCGACGGCGCCGGTAAGGGTATTGACGCGGGCAAGTCCGTTCGTGCCCTCTCCTTCCGAGACGGCAACCGCCCGGTTACGGGGGCCGGCCGAAGGCGCGGTCAGACGCGCGCCGTTGGTCAGCCGCTTCTTCACGCCGTCCCGGGTCACCCGGTAGATGTCACTATACCGCCGGTATGGCCCGGCGAACTCGAACTGGGCCAGGAGGACGTCCCCACCGGGCGTGAAATCGAAGTTGCTCCCCGAGACACGGGCGAGAGTTGATTCGACACCGCCACCGGGTCCGGCGGATACGAGTCTCCGGTCCGATCTGCCGTCCGATCGGATGTAAAACAACATCCCGCCGCCGGGTGACACTTTCGGGTGGAGCGCGTAGCGGGCGCAATGGGTCAATCTTTCGGGTTGGGAGACCGGCCCGAACCGGGCGAGGCGGGCGTCGAGCTCCGCTGCCTCCGTTCGCCAACCGTTCGCCCACGCAGTCCACTCGTTCGACAGGCTGGCGCCGAAGGCGTTCCTTCCCGCGGCGTCGAGACGATAGGGAATCCACTGGCCCTCTACGGCCTCAACGAAGGCCGACATCCGGTCCCGGCCGTACTTGCGCATGAGGTGTTCGAAGAACATAGATCCGTAAACGTACACGCGAAGCCCCCCAGGCCACTGCGACGACCATCCCCCCGCCTGTCCGATGGACTCGAAGCGACCCTCCAGGGCCGCCGTTCGGAGCACCATGTCGTGATAGGTTCCCAGAACGCGGCCCTCGCCCGTAAGCGCGGACTCGTACCAGGTGGCGATGCCCTCGATGACCCATAGGGGCGTTGCGATTGCCGGGAAGCCGAAAACGGGGACCGGTATCCGTCCGAACAGTCTCCGAACGCTGTACCGTCCGGATCGGTCGAGATGAAAGATGTGCGTCAGTTCGTGAACGATCAGTAGTTCCATCCAGTCGTCGAAATAGCCGAGCAGGAAGCTGTCGACCGGAGTCCGGGCGTATAGGACGATGCGGTTGGAGGGAAAAGGCGTCGCGTAGCCGTTGGATGCATCGATGTGATCGGTGACGACCAGATCGATGGTTTCACGAGGTCCCTGTACGAATTGTTCGGAAAGCCGGGCGTGGGCCCATTCCGCGCGATCGGCTGCCCTGCGCGCCAGGTCTTCAAGGTGCTCCGGGAAGGTGACGCGGAAGTGTTCCGTTTCGAGCGTGCGCCACGATTCGTCCGGCGGGACCTGCTGGGCTGCCGCCGGTGCGACTAAAAAGGCGAATACCAGGAGCATTATGGGACGCGCAAGCCGAAACGGCACGGGGACCGACGGAGAGGGTTTGGTCGCGAAGAAGATGGGATTCACAAAACCTCGGATCATTGGATCTTACAGTAAGCCTTCAACGCAAAATGCGTACATGTTTCATCACGCTGCTTGCATACGACTGGTGTTGGAATCTCCCCACCGCATCAGCCGTCCTGCCTGCCGCGCTCCGCTTGGCGCAGGCAGGCGACTCCCCCTCAAGGGGGGAGTGATGCGCGATGTTCAGCGATGCATCCGGCGGTAATCCTGACATGCTGCCTTTGAGGCCTGATCACTGACTCTAATTCCGGTACAGACCGTATCGATGTAACGCGCGGATCCAGAAAGTGTTACGCGAGTGCAGGGTTCAGGGTTCCGCCTATCCGTCGTGATCTCTGGTCGCTTCGTCCTCTTCCTCCGGCCTGGCTTCGTGGAGCGCGCCGAAGCGGCGAAGGCCGGGAACACCGGCAGCCGTGCCGAGAACCACGAACAGCGTCCCGATCCCGCCGCTGACCACCGAGACGACCGGTCCGAACCAGTGGGCGACAAGGCCGGATTCCATGCCGCCGAGCTCATTGGAAGCGCCGATGAAGACGTAGTTGACGGCCAGCACGCGGCCGCGCATCCGGTTGGTCGTCAGCAGCTGAACAAGCGTGTGCCGGACCACCATGCTGACGTTGTCGAAGGCGCCGGTGAGGAACAGCATGGCCAGGGAGAGCCAGAAGGACTGAGAGAAGCCGAAGACGATGGTAGCCGCGCCGAATCCGGCCACGGCGAACAGAAGGTTTCGTCCCGCGCGCCGCATGGGCGGCAGGTAGACCAGGAGGATCGCCATACAGAAGGCGCCCACGCCCGGGGCGGCGCGAAGCCAGCCGAATCCCTGGGGGCCAACGCGGAGAATATCCTCCGCATAGACAGGCAGCAGGTAGACGGCGCCGCCCAGCAGCACGGCGAACATGTCCAGCGCCATCAGAGAGAGGATCAGGCGGGTGCGCCAGACGTAGCGGATCCCCGCAAGCAGGGTCGTGAGCGAAGCGGGTTCCGCTCTTCCCGGCTCCGAACGGAAGACCACCCGTGTGAGCAGAACCACGAAAACCAGGGTGCTCGCCGCACTGAGCGCATAGGCGGCGGGAACGCTGTACATGACGACAAAGCCGCCAAGGGCGGGGCCGACCACCCAGGCCATCTGCATCAGGCTGGTGTTCCAGGTAACGGCTATCGGGAAAATGTCACGCGGGACAAGCAGGGGCACCAGGGCGGTTCTGGCCGGTCGTCCGAGGCAGGTGGCGGTGGCATCCAGCGCCAGCAGCGCATACATCAGGAGGATCGGCCCCTCCCCGAGTGAGAGCGCCAGGAGACCGAGCGAGGTCAGGGTTGTGCCGAGCATGCTGAAGATGACCACCCTGCGGCGATCGAACCTGTCCGCCAGGAAGCCAGCGGGCAGGGCGAGCAGGATGGCTGGCAGGGCCTGGGCTAGCCCGACCAGGCCCAGGGAGAGCGCCTGGCCCGTGCGCTGGTAGATCTCCCATCCGATCGCGATGCTCTGGATCTGGTTGCCCACGATGGCGAAAAACCAGCCCAGGATGTATCGCCGGTAGTTTTGAATGCGGAAGGCCGCGTAGGGATCGTGCTTCCGAGCTGGCGAGATCGGCTATTCCTCCCGGCCCGTGACGGCGTCCCGGATCTCCTGTACGGTTCCTTCCAGCCGGTCGAGGCGCTGGTTGGTCGCCTCAACGTCTTTCCGGATCCTGGATACGATTGCGGTTTGCTCGTCGATTTCCTCGGCCTGTATGGTGTCTTCTTCCTTGACCAGGATGCTCGTCAACGTCGCGGTGAAGACACCCACCAGAACCATTCCGGTGATCACCAGAAAAACCGTGAGGATTCTGCCGGAAGCGGTTTCGGGGTTGTGGATGTCGGCGTAACCGCCGGTTACAAGCGTTGTGAAGCTCCACCAGAGACTTTCCCAGAAACCGGAACCGGACTCCATGTGTTCCAGAAACATGAAGACGCATGCGCCGAACACCAGCGACAACAATCCGTACAAAAGCGACCTTTTGAGCAGCCGGACGTCCAGCGTGGTGCTGAGGTGGTCCATGCCCCGCCAGAAGAACAGGCCGATGCGCATCAGCCGCAGCGCGCGCAAGATCCGCACGGCCCGCAGGAGCCGACCCAGGCGTACGACGCCGATGTCGCCGGATGCCGCGATGACCTGCACCGGGGGAAGCGGAATGGACGTGATGAAGTCAATCCAGTTGTTCTTCCAGTACCACTTTTTGGAATCGGCAAGCTTGTACTCGAAGACGAAGTTGGCCATGAAAATCGTGCAGCATACCACGTCGATGATCCATAAGATCCACAGCGTGGCCACAGAGAAGTGGGGGTGTACTTCCACAATCGGTTTCTTGTATTTCTCTCCGCTGTCTACAATGTCCACCCCCGTCAGTTTTCCACCCGTCACGTGCCCGGAAACGAGCGCGCCTGAGCCGGACGTATCCACAATGTGTATGTTCACACGCTCATACCCGGCGCCCGCTTTCGTGATCAGGATATTGCTTATCTTGCCGTCTTTCACTTCCGCCGTTGCCGCCGCGCCGCCTCCGCTGGCGCCGATGCCCAGCAGGTCCACGACAAGGATCGAGATCAGAAACAGAATGAGAAAGAAGATGACAATGTCCTTCACGTAGACGTTCCGGACGTTGCCCAATACGCTGGCCTGCCTATCCATCAGGTGTTTCTTCTGAAAGGCCTGGTCGATGACCCTGGCCTTTTCCTCCAGTTCCTGTTTTTCCTCGTTCAACGTTGAGATTCGCGAATCGGCAGCATCCAGATCCAGTTCGTAGTGGCCGTGCCGCTTGTTCAGGGAAACCGTGTCCGCACTTTCGGCCAGGCGGCTGGCTTTCTCTTCTTCCTCGGCCAACAGGCGGTCAATCCTGCCGATCTCCCTCGAGACCACGCCCTTCATTACCTTGATACGGTCGAGGGAACACGATTCGATTCGCTTTAGATTTGCCATTGCTGCCCTTGCAATCTCCGGTTCAGGTTATCTTGAATGGTAAACATCACGTGCCGGATGTACCTTTTCTTCGGGATGCCTCGATGACTGCAAGGTGCTCATGCCGATCGGGTTCCCGCGCGGGACCCTCCAGCGCGCCGCACGCCCGGAAGAACGCCCCGAGGTCCAGGAAGCCGGCAATGGCCCATCGCCCGTCGATAGGTGGGAAAACGATATCCAAACAGGCCAGTTCGCCAGGGCTTATGGCGGGTTATCTCACGCTGACATAATGCGCCACGACAAGTCCAATAAAATAAGGAGCGGTTTCAACATAGGCAACATATCCGTTGTCCATTTGGTGAGGGTGAATCACCGCGCGAGGTATGTGACTGAAGATCTGCACTCTTTTCGCCGATATACGTACATAAGGCCTGTGGATCGGACAAATCAGGACGCTTGTCGCGTTCAATCGAAGAGAGCAGGAGTTGCCGGTTTCGAGTTGGCGACCGGCCCGGCGCTATCCGTCGAATTCGTACAGGAGATCGGCGCCCGACACGCCCTCGATTCGAAGGACGACCCTGCCCGGACCGGGTCCGTAGAACTGCTGATAGCGCGTCCTGACCAGGGCGAGGTCGAAGACGTGGGACTCAGTCAGCCATGCCTTGCAGGGATCGCCGTTCGCATTATGGGCGAGTACGGCCTGGAGTTGCACCGGATCCGACTCCCTGAACGATTTCGAGATGACCAGCGTAAGGTCGTGCCT
>LXNJ01000798.1_pt1 | contig 20395 bp, 16 predicted proteins | sample 809081 | NCBI WGS metagenome assembly LXNJ01 (sample SAMN04870510, study PRJNA318959) | sponge metagenome | biome: sponge; feature: marine sponge reef; material: water | host: Petrosia ficiformis | place: Greece: Milos, Mediterranean Sea | collected 2013-05-29 | depth 5-7 m | reverse complement strand
ACACGAAGCCCTGGACCGGCTGGATGCTCTCCGTAGCGAGATATTCCGAGATCAAACTCTGCCCGGCGATTCAGTAGAGTTCATTCGAGAGGCCCGGGAGTCCAGGAGCGCTCCATGAATGGCTTCGTCGTCGTGGATGCGAGCTTGGCTTTCAAGTGGCTGGTCAGTGAGGAAAATTCCGACCGGGCCCAAGCTATCTCTAGAAGATGGGCCAATGATGGCATCCAAGCCGCTGCGCCCTACTTGATGCCAGTGGAGGTAGCGAACGCCCTTCATCGCCGGGTCACCCGTGGGGAGTTGACGGTTTCTGATGCGGTGCGACTCCTGGAGCACCTGTTGGCCTCGGGAATCGAGTTGCGCGATGAGCAAGACCTTCACGTAAGAGCACTCCGACTTGCGAGTCAACTCCAGCAAGGGGCGGTCTATGATGCGCACTATCTCGCATTGGCGGAAATACTGGGCTGCGAATACTGGACCGCCGATGAGAGGTTTTACCGCGCAGCGTCGTCCCCGGCCCAAGACGTGCACTGGATTGGAGAGTTCTCCGTACCCGAATAGCGAGCAAACGTAATGCCGAGAATCTTCGACAATCTCAACCAGGACTCCAAGCTCCTGCCTGCCCTACAAGACACCTTCGCCTTGTCTTCACGCGCGGACTTTTGCGTCGGCTATTTCAACCTGCGCGGATGGGGAGGGTTGGCCTCGTGCGTGGATAATTGGGGGCCGGATGATGGTCCATGCCGCGTTCTCATCGGAATGCATCGTCCTCCCCACGAGGAACTCAGGGATGCCCTCAGTCTGGCAGACCGGTCTCCGGGCATGGACAACCGCACCGCCCATCGGCTGCGCCTCCAGTTGGCGGAGCAGTTACGCCAACAACTGACTATCGGGGCGCCGAACAATGTTGATGAACAAACCCTGCGTCGGTTGGCAGCGCAGCTGCGGGCAGGAAAAGTCGCGGTCAAACTGTTCCTCCGCCATGCACTCCACGCCAAGCTCTATCTCCTCTACCGCGATGATCCTATCAACCCCATAGTGGGCTACTTGGGCAGCAGCAACCTGACCTTCGCTGGTCTGGTGGGGCAAGGCGAGCTGAACGTCGACGTGCTGGACCACGATGCCGCCCTCAAGCTCAAACAGTGGTTCGAGGACCGTTGGAAGGACCGTTACTGCGTTGACATCACCGAAGAGTTGATTCAGATCATCGAAGAGAGCTGGGCGAGAGAAGCATTGGTCCCTCCCTACCACGTCTACCTGAAGATGGCTTACCACCTCTCCCACGAAGCCCGTGCCGGCTTGGCCGAGTACAGAATTCCGAGGGTTTTCGGCAACCGCCTGTTCGATTTCCAGGCGGCGGCGGTCAAGATTGCGGCCCACCATCTGAACAAGCGAAACGGGGTGCTCATCGGCGACGTGGTGGGTCTGGGCAAGACCCTGATGGCGACCGCTGTGGCCCGAATCTTCGAGGATGACTTCGGGCTTGAAACGCTGATCGTCTGTCCAAAGAACCTGGTTTCCATGTGGGAGGACTACGCCCACGAGTACGGGTTGCGGGGCAGGGTTATCTCCATCAGCCAGGTAATCGGGCAGTTGCCTACTCTTCGGCGTTATCGCTTGGTCGTCATCGACGAGAGCCACAACCTACGTAATCGAGATGGAAAGCGCTATCGCGCCATCCAGGAGTACGTCCGCGAAAACGAGAGCAAGTGCATCCTCCTTTCGGCCACGCCTTACAACAAGACTTACTTGGACCTGTCCAGCCAACTGCGTGTCTTCGTGGAGGATGACCAGGACCTGGGCATACGCCCGGAAAGACTGCTGCGTGAACTGGGCGAGGTGGAGTTCAGCAGGCGTCACCAAGCGTCACCGCGCACCATGTCGGCATTCGACCTTAGCGAGTACCCCGACGACTGGCGCGATCTGATGCGTCTATACCTTGTGCGAAGGACCCGCAGCTTCATCCAGGACAACTACGCAGAAACGGATCCGGACACTGGCCGGAAATTTCTCACCTACGAGGACGGCGACAGGTCTTACTTCCCCACCCGCGTCCCAAGAACGGTTAAGTTCACTATTGACGAGGCCGATCCCAACGACCAGTACGCCCGTCTCTATTCTCCGGCAGTTGTGGAAACTATCAACAACCTCGAGTTGCCCAGGTACGGCCTCGGCAATTATCTTCTCGACTCATCGCCGGTTCCCCCTTCTCAGGTGGAGGACAGGCAGATTCAGAATCTGTCGCGCGCGGGCAAGCGGTTGATGGGCTTCTGCCGTACCAACCTGTTCAAACGCCTGGAGAGCAGCGGCGAGGCTTTCCTGCTTTCGGTAGAACGACATCTGCTACGAAACTATGTGTTCCTTCACGCCATCCACAACGGCCTTCCCCTTCCTATAGGTACGCAGGACGCCGAGATGCTCGATTCCCGGTTCACCGATGAAGACGAGCAGCAGGCCGCGATGGATTTCCCGGATTCTGAGGAAGAGGACGAACTGGACGAAGAGGTAGAGGAAGCTGAAATAGCTGGAGGCAGTGTCTGGACAATTGATCATTGCGAAAGCCGCGCCGCGGCAATATATGCAGACTACCAGCGCCTATACCATAAGAGATTCCGGTGGCTGCGTTCCGACCTTTTCAGAAAGTCTCTGGAATCCGACCTACAGGCAGACGCTAATGCCCTGCTGGGCCTGCTTCAAACTCATGGTACTTGGCGTCCGGAACACGACGCCAAGCTGGCCGCGCTCCACTCGCTGCTAACAGACACCCATTCCGATAGAAAGGTATTGGTCTTTTCCCAGTTCGCGGACACCGTGCGGTATCTTGAAGAGCAACTCAAAGGAAAGGACGTGAAGGGTATGGCCGGTGTTACCGGCAACTCGGAGGAACCGACTGCCTATGCCCGGCGATTCAGCCCTGTCAGCAACCAGGTGCGGGAAACCGTTTCACCGGAGCGCGAGTTGCGGGTTTTGGTGGCAACCGACGTGCTGAGCGAAGGCCAGAACCTTCAAGACTGCGCCATCGTGGTGAATTACGACCTGCCCTGGGCGATCATTCGACTCATCCAGCGGGCTGGCCGCGTAGACCGGATCGGCCAGACAGCGGAGCAGATACTCTGCCATTCCTTCCTGCCTGCTGAAGGGGTCGAGCGTATCATCGACCTTCGGGGCCGGGTCCGGCGCCGGCTAGAGGAGAACGCTGAAGTGGTGGGTGCCGATGAGACCTTCTTCGAGGATGAAGCCGACGAGCAAACCATATTGAACCTGTATCACGAAAGGGCCGGTATTCTGGATGGCGAGCCAGATGGAGAGGTGGACCTGGCGTCCCACGCCTACCAAATCTGGAAGAACGCCATCAGCGCCGACCCCAGGCTGGAACGAGCAGTAACCAACCTACCGGACGTCGTCTTCTCATCTCGTCATCACACCCCCATCGCCCAGCGGCCCGAAGGTGTCTTGGTCTTCGTCCGTACTCCGGATGGGAATGACGCCCTGGCCTACGTCGACCGGGACGGGAAGAGCATCACTGAGTCCCAGTTGGAAATCCTGTCTGCCGCAGAGTGCAGGCCGGACGCCCCGGCTCAACCCCACCATGAAGTCCATCACAGCCTCGTTGAGCAGGGTGTAAAACATATAGCCAGAGAAGAACAGCGAGTAGGTGGCCAACTTGGACGCCCTTCCGGGGCGCGCTTCCGCACCTACACCCGGCTCAAGTCCTACGCTGACTCTATCAAGGGACAACTCTTTGACAGTCCAGCGCTACACCAAGCCCTGGACGACATTTATCGCTACCCGCTGCGGCAAACTGCTGTCGATACGCTCAACCGGCAACTTCGAAGCGGTGTGGACGACACCGTTCTGGCCGAATTGGTAATCGCCCTGCGCGACGAGGATCGGCTTTGCCTGACGGCGGACCATGAAAGCGAGTCGCAAGAACCCCAGATCATTTGCTCCTTGGGACTGTTCGAGAATGACGATACCATTTCTGACCGGGTTGAGTGGGACTCGGAACGCCGCTCTCTCGGGATAGTAACGGTCTCGGCAGGGCGTGAAGCGTCTTGGAGCAGGGACGAAATCTACAATGACGATGGCCGATGATTCTCTTTTTGTCGATACGAACGTGCTGCTGACCGCGACAGACGAATCGCGCCCGTTGCACTCGGAGGCACTGAACCTCCTGTCTGGCATTACCAATCGGGACAAGCGCTTGGCCGCCAGTGGTCAAGTGGTTCGAGAATACTTGGTGGTTGCCACCCGTCCCATCGAAAACAATGGCCTCGGCTTAAGCGTTGCAGACGCGGAAGCAAACGTGGCCGGGTTTCTGCGGAACCTTAACCTATACGACGAAACTGTGGAAGTGTCCAGGCGGTTGCGCCAACTGGCTATGACCCACAATCTGCGCGGCAAGCGCATCCACGACGCCAACATAGTCGCTACTATGGCGGTGCATGGTATCCACATCCTGCTTACGCAGAATGGAGCCGACTTTGCGCCATTCAACGATATAGCAATCGTGGCTATCCCAGACGTTGCCATTGATGGGTGAGAGGAAGGGTGACTGATGCAAGTACAGGTTGACGACCTACGCCCCTACCTACAGGCATTCGATTTCCAGAGCCTGCTAGTGGAAGGCTTGGGTTGGGACTACTACCGAGCCGAGCCAGTCCGAATCCACGTTGACGGGCACGACTATACCTTGGAGCCTACTGCCCAGAAATCCGGATTCGTCGTTTACGTATGCGGTCCCGGCGCTGATGGTTCCGTACCGCCCTACCCGCTACGTCGGAAGATTGAGAGTCAGGTCGCCAAGCTGGCCTATGAGCATCTGATCATCTTCATTGATGCCGGCAAGAATCTGCAAATCTGGCAGTGGGTCAGGCGGGAGAGCGGCAAGCCCAACGCCTGCCGCGAGCAGACTTTCCATGCCGGACAGACCGGGGAAGCCTTGCTCCAGCGCCTTCAGCCGCTGTTCGTCTCTCTGGATGAAGAGCCTTCGCTGAACATTGCCCTGGTCGCCTCCCGTGTCCGCGCTGCCCTGGACGTAGAGAAGGTCACCAAGCAATTCTACGACCGCTTCCGGGCCGAGCTGACCGCCTTCCAGGGATTCATTGACGGCATTACCGCCCAGGGGGACCGGGAATGGTACGCCTCGTTGATGCTCAACCGCATGATGTTCGTTTACTTCGTCCAGAAGCAGGGGTTTCTGGACGGCGACGTTGACTATCTCCGCAACCGTCTTCTCTTGGTGCAGAGCAGGCGCGGTTCCGGCCGGTTCCAGGACTTCTACCGCCAATTCCTGCTGCGGCTGTTCCACGAAGGTCTGGGACAGCCCGAGTCAGAAAGGGACCCCGAATTGGCCGATTTGCTGGGCCGGATACCATTCCTTAACGGAGGTCTGTTCGACGTTCACGACCTGGAGCGGGACAACCCGGACATCAGCATTCCCGACGAGGCTTTCGAGCGAGTCTTCAGCTTCTTCGATGGCTACCGCTGGCATCTGGACGAGAGACCCCGCCGGGAAGATAACGAAATCAACCCCGACGTGCTGGGCTACATCTTCGAGAAGTACGTCAACCAGAAGCAGATGGGCGCCTACTACACCAAGGAGGACATTACGGGCTACATCACCCGTAACACCGTGATTCCCTTCCTGTTCGACGCCGCCAAGAAAGAATGCCCGGTGGCCTTCAATGCCGGTGGCGGCGTCTGGCGTCTGCTGCAGGACGACCCCGGCCGCTACATCTACCCGGCTGTGGGGCATGGAATGGCTTGGCGCTACTCTCCCGACGCCGATCCGGTGCGATTGGAAGTGGCGCTGGAACTACCGGAGGACATTGCCAACGGCTTGGACGACGTTTCCCAGCGATCCGGCTGGAACCGGCCCGCCCCAGGTGATTACGCCCTACCCACCGAGACTTGGCGCGAGGTAGTGGCGCGGCGCCGACGCTGCCGGGAAGTCAGGGACAAGCTGGCGGCGGGCGAGGTTCAGGAGATAAACGATCTCATCACCCTGAACTTGGACATCGAAAGGTTCGCCAGGGATGTCATATCCCAGAGCGAGGGGCCGGAATTGCTGCGGGCCTTCTGGCACGCCCTGCGCGACGTGTCGGTGCTGGACCCTACCTGCGGTTCCGGCGCGTTCCTCTTCGCCGCGCTCAACATCCTGGAACCCCTGTACACTGCCTGCCTGGAGGGCATGAGGGGATTCCTCGACGACCTGGAAAGGACTCAGCGTCCACGTCACCAGCAAACGATGAGCGACTTCCGGGACATCTTGAAGCAGGCGGACCGGCACCCGAGCCAACGGTACTTCATCCTCAAGTCCATCGTCCTGAATAACCTCTACGGCGTAGACATCATGGAAGAGGCGGTGGAAATCTGCAAGCTCCGCCTCTTCCTCAAGCTGGTGGCCCAGCTGGAAAGCTATGACCAGATTGAGCCGCTGCCCGACATCGACTTCAATATCAAAGCCGGAAATACCCTGGTGGGGTTCACGTCATTGGAGGCGGTGCGCCGGGCCATGACCATTACCCCGGACGGCCAGTTGCGGGCGTTGGACGCTGAGCAGCAGAAAACCCTGGAGCGCATTGATGAGGACGCGGAAACCGCCAGCGCGGTCTTCGAGCAGTTCCGTTGGCAGCAGACCCTCTATGGCGGCGAAGTGACGGCAGCGGACAAGGCCGCTTTGCGCACTCGGCTGGACGGGTTGCGCGATGAATTAGACCGCTACCTGGCTACCGAGTACGGCGTAGACACCAAGAAAGCCGCTGCTTACGACGCTTGGCGCGCCAGCCACCAGCCCTTTCATTGGTTCGTCGAGTTCTACGGGATCATGAGCAAGGGCGGGTTTGACGTGGTGATCGGGAACCCGCCGTATGTGGCCACCAAGAGTATAAAGTACGCACTTGGCCGCAACGTAGAACACCGTTACTCCGACATTTATGCACACGTCCTCGAGAGATCGATGCAGGTGACCTCGAAAATAGGGCGATGTGGGATGATTCTCCCGCTATCGATTACCTTTAGCCGCGACTTTGTGGAACTGCGTAAGAATGTTCGAACATGGGGGACGTCTTGGCTGTCATCATTTGATAACATTCCTGCTGCCCTCTTTGCGGGGGTCAGTCAACGCTGTACGATTTTACTGTCAGCTCCTTCAGGCCACCATTCTTTCACTACTCGCCTCAATAGGTGGCGCGCACAATACCGGCCCAGCCTCCTGGCAAACATTTCTTATACGGTGGTTCCGTCCGATTACGAAGTGGGGTCTTTCGGCTTTCCGAGGCTTTCCGGGAAGGAGGGCGAGCGCCTATTGCAGCTGCATTCTCGGCTCGCTAGCAAGGCTTCAACTGGCCTAATAGCCCCTAGCGATTCTCAGGGAGTCCTTGGCTTTTCTCCAACAGCCAGAAACTTCATATCGACCTACCTAGAACCCCCACCAACACTGGACTTAGACGGTAGAATAATCCAAGATGCTGCATCGGGATCATCGCTAACATTTGCCTCGGTCGAACTGGCTCGTGCGGCACTGGCGGTCACCTCCGGAACAACTTGCTTCTGGTACTGGCTCACTAGAGGAGACGGTTTTCACGTAACGAATTCGCTTCTATCCGAATATCTTGCTCCCCTATCGGTGTTGCCGGGCGAGTGCCAGCACAAACTGGAACTGATTGGCGAGATTCTCCATGAGTCGAGGAATGCCGCTCTAGTCTTCAAGAAGAACGCAGGGAAGTACGTCGGGAACTTCAACTACACAGGCCTAGACAGGTTGACAGTGCGAGCTGACTTGGTTTTTTTGGCAGGCTTAGGAGCCAATCGGAGCGATGCGGACAATTTGCTGGCATTCTCTTCATTGGTCCGGGCTATCAATGATGGGGCAGGAGAAAAGAACATTCCTCAACGAATCAAGGCGATGTTCCCTACTGCCAACCAGATGAAAACCTCTGGCGAGGAGAGACTAAAGGAGGTAGATCGATGGCTATCTCGTGTTTTCGGCCTCCCAGTAGAACGATTGCTTGAGCAATACCACCTATCCGAAGGGGTAACCGACAATGCCACTTCTTAGCCCGGGAGAACTACTCCAAGCAGTCATCGACGCATTTAGGCATCGCACCGAGGCAGTTCTCTTTGTTCAAGGCCATAACCCATTCTCAGTATCAGTCGATGGACGTGAAGTGATACTGTTTGTTGCAAATGTCAGTCACGCTCGTAGGAGGGACCCAGACGAGTTCAGAATCCAATGTCCAGGTGATCTTCCGGGTCAGCTTGCTGCACAAAGAGCAGCCGGCAATTTGATCTGTATTCTGGGCTACAACGCTGATACGGACACTTTTAGTGCCTGGGATCCAGAGCGGTTCGTGCAAAGGAACCGCGTCACCCAGAGGTTCTCCCTATACACTCGTTTGTCAAATCATCAGAGGGCAAGGACTGACGGCATTTCCGTATATCGGGATGCGTCCGATCAAAATGTGCTGTCGTTTCGGTCTGAGTTCATGACATTGTATGTCGGAAATTCGGAGGTAATGCACCAAGCGACAGACAGAGCATTACAGAACCTCGTGAGCGCATATCAGGATACGCGCTCGGGAGTTGCTTCCAGAAAGCTAGTTACGGTTGCAAAACGAAGGATAGTAATAACCCACAATCAATATGCGAGAAGCCCTCAGTTTCGAGAGGCCGTCCGGCAGGCTTACCGAGATCGTTGTGCCGTTTGCGGTGTCCAGCTTGAACTGATCGAGGCTGCACATCTGGTTCCCCACAATCATCCCAAGGGATTGGACACTGTCTCTAACGGTATTGCGCTCTGCGCCCTTCACCATAGGTCGCTCGATACGGGACTCATCTATCTTGATGCCAATTACAATATCCTCATCAATGCTGTGCGTCAAAGGTACCTGGTTAGGACGCAAAGGATTGCTGGGTTCCAGCAGTTCAGGCGCCAATTGAGCGGCACAATAACCCTGCCTCAAGAGCCCTCCGATTATCCCCTCAGAGAGAACATTGAGCTAGGCAATCAGCTCCGTGGTATAGGGGCGGCATAGCGAAAAACTATAGCTCAAGTACCGCATGGGGCGGAGAGGGACCGGAAGCATTTACATGAGGAGGGCGAAATGGAACTGTACCAGTTGGAATGCGTCCTGCACGAACCTTGCGAGGATCAGGGCTGGCTTTACATGGCTGAAACACCCGAACTTCCCGGTTGTAGGGCTTGGGGGGGAGACGGCCAACGGTGCACTGGCGGAACTATCCGTAGTGGCGGAGCAGTTCATCCTCTCCTACAAATACCGGAGCAAATCCCTGCCGGCAGGGATAACCCCGTCCCCGGCCGGAGAGGGCAGAATCTCCGTGGCATTATGACATACGGGGAACCGACCAGGAAGCTCCGCTGGCTGGGATGCTCCTTCGATCGCCAGGCGGGGGCTCCCATGAAATATGGATCAACCCGGCCAACAATCAGGAAACCACTGTTCCAAGGCACGGCAACCGGGACCTGGCCACGGGAACCGTCCATGGAATCCGGAGAGACTTGGGCATCACCAGGCAAGAATTCGACCGCGTGTAGAAACCGGAAACCCCCAGACAAGGAGACATACTTATGCAAAAGGCACTGCACATCAGAACTACGGTTCAGCCTGGGGCAAGGTGGAGTTTGCCAACCCGGAGCTGGAAGCGGGGCAGACAGTGGACGTGGTAGTGCTGCATGAGTCCAGCGTGAAAGGTCGTTCCATCATGGAAATTCTCAACAGTGGCCCGGAGCGCCGCCTGTTCCAGACTGCGGAAGAGGTGAAGGCGTACCTGGCGGAAGAGAAAGCTTCATGAGACCGCTGACCCTTCCTCTCTCAGGCCTGGTGTATCTCGACGCCAGCGGCCTCATCTACAGCGTGGAGCGGGTGGAACCGTACCGCACGCTACCGGAACCGATGTGGCAAGAGGCGCAGGAAGGCAACCTCACCATCGTCAGCAGCCCCGTCCTGGTGACCGAGGCGCTGGCAAAGCTGATGCGGGATGGCAACACGGAGATCGAATTGCAATACTGGGAGCTATTCGCGTCCAATGCGGTGAGACTGCTTGATGCTTCTTACCAGGTGTTTGAGGACGCCGCCCGGCTGCGGGCCGATACCGGCCTGAAGACACCCGACGCCCTCCACGGGGCGACAGCTCTTCGAGCTGGCTGCGCGCTCTTCGTCACCAATGACACCGACTTTCGTCGCGTCCAAGGCTTGCCCGTAGTCGTCTTGGACGATCTCCTCTAGCTACGATTAGGATCACCAACCATGCCAGATGACAACTTCAACCGCTACTGCGAGGAGTTGCTCGCGAGGTACACTCGCAGGAACCAGCAGGCTGTAACGCGGCATCTCGAAAGCCTGTGCGAAATCCTCCGGCAAGAAGGCAACTACGTGGTGCAGACCATGTTCGGCGGCTCCGTCCGTAGGCACACCTACGTGACCGGTCTCAGTGACGTGGATGCTCTTCTGGTAGTGAACCAGTCTTCGCTGGCGAACCAACCTACGGAGATCGTCATAGAATACGTGCGGGATACTATCCAGCGGCGACTGAATCAGAATCCCGTAACCGCTGGCAACTTGGCGGTTACGGTAGGATATTCCGGAGGCCTAGAAATCCAGATACTGCCCGCTATTCGAACCAGTACCGGCGGAATTCGGATTGCCGAACCCGGTAGCACACGATGGAGCAACGTGGCGCACCCCGAGAGATTTGCCGAGAAACTCAGCGAGGTTAACCATGCGAGAAACGGCAGGGTGGTGCCGGTCATCAAGCTCGCGAAGGCTATGGCAGACTGCCACATTATCCGCCCGAGCCGGAAGTTTAGCGGTTATCACCTGGAGTCTCTGGCAATCGACGCCTTCAGGAACTATCAAGGCGCCCAAGACCCAAAGTCCATGCTCAACCACTTCCTCACCCATTCAATGACGGCAGTGATGAGGCCAATTACAGATCCTACGGGGCAATCCAGGTACGTGGATGAGCATCTGGAGTCGGCAGACTCTAAACCGCGCAGACGGGCCTCAACCCACTTTGGACAGCTGCGGGGCAAGGTAAACTCATGCAGCACCCGGGCGCAGTTCAACGCCCTGTTCTGCGAAGGGAACTGAGGCAGGCAATCACTGATGGACGGCAAGTTCATAATGCTATCCGGCAGCGCGGGGCTTTCGTGCCCTGCCGACAAGTTAGACGTCGCTATCCAGTTCGTCAGAGGCTTCACCAGAGAGGCATTGAGGCGGGGAGCGGGTATCGTGGTGCTTGCCGGGGATGAGGAGTCCACAAAAGACGGCTTCGGCACACCCCGCATATTCGACTGGCTGGCACTGCGCGAAGTCGAGCGTCATGCCAAAAGCACAACCGAAAACCCTCGTCAGTACGCTCGGGTCGTAATGTCTGACGCGGCTCCGGAGGCAAAGATAGACGACGCCAATCTGCGGCTGCTGAGAGACCTGGAACAGCGAAACGCCGTAGAAATTTGTCTCATACGACGCGAGGTGTTCACCGGCGGCGAGTACCGAGGGTTGATGACTATAAGGGCCGACGCCATGCTCGCCATTGGCGGCGGCAAAGGCACTTACTCCGCCGGAGCGGGGATGATTGCCTTGGGCAAACCCGTCCTGCCACTCGACCTCAAACTTGGCTCTACCGCCAACGACGGCGATGGGGCCGTTGCTCTGCACCGGGAAATGGCGTCGGAACCCAGCCGTTTCTTCCCTAACACGCATGAGGATGTGACGAACAGGGTTGGATTGCTCTCCCTGAACCGGGGAATTAACGATGTGGAAGCCGTGGCACGGGTGTCAGTCGAAATCCTCGCCAAAGAATTGGACGCCATTCCGCTATCGGACCGGACAATGAGGGAAAGGCGACGGCTGGTCGCTGCATGGCAGGCTATGAAAGCGCTCCCCGTCATCGCGTCCGCCATCAAGATCATCGAATGGGCAAAGGGATTACTACCCTTCTTGTAGTATTCGAGTGTCCAAGGGAAGATGGGGCATGGAACAGTTCCCGAAGTTCAAGTCAATAGGCAACTCTCGACTGCTTGAAGAGCCGCTGACCGCCCTCTTCTGCTCCGCTCGCTGCCCCGGCGACCTCATCCTCAAAACCTACGACCTCGCCCGTTCGATGGGCGATGCGGGCGTCGCCGTCATAGGCGGGTTCCAGACGCCGATGGAGAAAGAATGCCTGCGCCTGTTGCTCCGTGGCACGCAGCCCGTTGTCATCTGCCCGGCAAGAAGCATCGAGAATATGCGCATACCTGCCGACTGGCGGCTTGCTCTGGCGGAAGGGCGGCTGTTGGTACTGTCACCTTTTCCCGCGTCGGTCCGCCGCCCAACGGCTGAGAGCGCCGCCATGCGTAATGAACTGGTGGCGTCGTTGGCTGCCCAGGTATTCATCGCCCACGCCGCGCCCGGAAGCAAAACGGAATCATTCGGGCGGAAGTTGGCCGCCGCAGGCAAGTCGCTGCTGACGCTGGACAGCCCTGCGAACGAGAATCTGGTGGATATGGGAAGCCAGGGAGTTCGACCCAGTACGATACCTCTATACCAGATGGAGATTACTTCTCGTGGGGCATGAGCGTGTAGGAGCATTGCCCCGAACGAAGCGGTGGCAAGATGTGGTAGGAGGCATCAGTAACGCAGCCTCCGCCGAGGGAGACGTGCGCGACCTGGCGAACGCGACTCTTGAGAACGTCCGCTCTCGTCTGCTTGGCATTCATGGGGACGCCGGATTTGTTGCATCCTTCCAATTCCTACTCGGCCTTGCGTTGTCGGCTTCCCCGGAAGTCGATAAGGCTTCGCTGGGCGAGCTTGCCGTTGACCTAGAAGCCAACCCTTCGCCACTAAAACTTGCGAGTGTCCTTGGACAGTACGTCGCAGACAACACGCAGTCTGCCGAATACGCGGAAATAGCGCGCAAGGCTGCTGTCGATGTTATCTCGATGTGGACAGAACAGCAGACGCGGCAACTCTCTTTCACTGGTGAGCACGAGCAAGCTTCTGAAGTTTGGAGAAACGCGAGTGACGGCAGGGGCTTCTGTGAAGTGGCGCGCCTGTTCTTCGGAAAATTTGTGGAACGATACCTCAACTACTTCATTGGGCGCGAAGCGTCTTCTCATTTGGCAAACACGGAGGACCGCGAGCGGCTAGCCCATCGTTTAGAAGCCCACGTTGACGGAGTGTCGCATCACGCTTTTGAAACCGCCAGGATAACTCAATCATTCGCGGCAGGGTGGTTCAATCGCTATGCCCGTGATGGGATGCCTGCGGCAGACGAAATATCAGGGTTCCTAGCTCATTCAGTGGGCAAGTTGCGCGAAGAACTTCTTCGTGAGGAGTCTTCGCAATGAAACCCTGCGATGCTTCCGCAATCTTCCTGTGCAACGGGGCGACACCCGCTGATGGGCTTGAACTATCGGATTATACTGTCTTGGACTATCGGCCCTCTGGAAACAAACCGCCCATGGTTCGCCTCGGCTTGCCAGGTTTCGTTCGGAGCGTCAACTACCTGCCCTCTAGATGCCTGGATCTGTTGGAAATTGCGGCCTACGTTTTTGCGGCAGACCGACTGACCCCCAGGGGTTCAAGGGAGGCAGTTGAGTTTCAGGCATGGTCCAGAAGGCTCCATTTCATCGTTAGGGTCAGAGATTACGAGTTTTGGCGTGAGCCGAGTGTAAGCGAGGCGCTAAAATCTGCTCTCCGCTTTGCCACCGGCGACCAAAGTTACGAGTTCACATTCCAGGCTGGTCATGCCACCCCTCCAACGGGCCTGTTTGATGACGAAGCCTTCTCGATGGAGGTCGGCGGAGACCTCTCCATAATGCTATTTTCCGGTGGGATCGATTCCTTGGCTGGCGCCGTCCAACGGCTTGAGCAAACCAGAGAACACGTTTGCCTGGTTAGCCACTTGTCGCAAGTTGGAACCATCAGAACTCAACGAGGCCTTGCTTCCGCGTTGCAGAGAGACTTCCGGGGACGAGTTAGCCCTTACCAATTCAAGACTCACCTCCAAGGTGTCCGTTCCAAAGAGGAAACTCAGCGTAGCAGGCCATTTCTATTTGGAAGTATTGCTTTCGCATTGTCCACAGCATTTGGCCGCGACCGCTTCTACATCTATGAAAATGGAGTTACCAGTCTCAATTTCGCTCGGCGGGACGACCTCGTCAATGCTCGCGCGAGCCGAACCACTCACCCTCAGACGGTTGGGCGCTTAGCCTCTCTATTCTCAATCATCGCAGAAAAGCCTTTCGCTTTGGAAGTGCCCTTCCTCTGGTACACTAAGTCTGACGTAGTGGAAAGTCTCAAGGACTCTGGACATGGACACTTGCTCCCCAGTTCAGTATCGTGTAGTCACACATACAATTCCGGCCTAAATGCCACGCACTGCGGAGAATGCTTCCAATGCCTGGACCGGCGCATTGGGATTTATGGGGCTGATGCTAACAGGTTGGATAACGAAAGTCTGTATGCAACGAACATTATCGCTTCTAGCATCCCATCAACAGAAGGCAAGACAACGGCAGTGGACTATCTAAGGCAAGCTGCTAACTTCTCTAATTGGAACGAGCACTATTTTTACAACCAAACGCTTGATGAGCTTCAGATTCTTCTGGGTTGGGTGCCAGGCTACGAGGACGAGAACGAACTAGTCGACAAGATTTGGGACCTGTGCTCGCGACATGGGGAACAAGTCGCCCTTGCCCTTCGACGTATGCGGGATGTGCATGAAGGGGTTTTCAGCCCGTTAGCTCCGGATTCCTTGCTGAAGGTGGTTTCTGACAGGGAATTCCTGAAGGCGCCTATCGAGCGCCTGGTTACGTCAATTGAGAATCGCCTTGAGTCTGCTCTCCCGAAGTCATTCCAGAGTGTGCGCCCTACTAACGAGGCCGACTTGAATGACAAGATCGAAGGCCTGCTCGACACATGGCGCGACGACTTGCAGAGGGAACACCCCTCTGTGCCTTTTGCCAGGGCCGGGGTGGTTCCAGACTTTTCTCTTGACCGTGGGCACTTGCTCATTGAAGGAAAGTACATCAGGGGGGCCACTACCCCGAGCAGGATTACGGAAGGCATGGCCGCCGACCTAACGAAGTACCCTCAGGAAGCGCACATTCTTTTTGTTGTCTATGACCCTGACAGCGCCGTCGTGGATCGTGCTAGATTAAAGCGAGACTTTGAGGACAGAGGACGCTGCACTGTTTGCGTATTGCCGTAGGTATCGGAGTTCGTGGACGTCAAAATTCTACTACGCACTCAAAGGTTTGTAATACAGCAACGTTTGGCCTAGCTCTGAAATGTTCCAATCCTGGACGGTCAAGAAAGGGTTCAGCTACAGCGAAGGTTGAAATGGATAAGTACGAAATTCTGGCACGTGGGTATCTTCCCAAGGAACTTCCTCCACCTTTCACCAGTAAATCGTTGGCAACTGCCATTAAAGCGAATCGGCTTAATCTACCCACGAATTTCTCCTGCAATCCTGGAAAGCAAGCTAACGTTGGCAGTCGCCCTACGGTTCACAATCTTGCCCGAGTTGGAATCCTGCGGCGTGAGCTTTCCATACCCAACCCAATAAATTATTTCCAGCTGGCAGAGGCAATTGATACCAATCAACAGGCCTTACTCAAGCACGTCACATCTCCTAAGTTCTCCTTGACTACCCCACAAAGCACACCTAGCGGTCATCGGGCGATAAACCCAGTTAAGGATTGGGGATACGTACCTATCGCCCGATCTCTCTGCCGAGCCTCAGCTCGTTACATACTGCAAACGGACATTGATAACTTTTACCCTTCCATATATACACATGTAATTCCTTGGGCCCTGCATACAAAGCTGGTCGCCAAGCAAAATCGGAATGACTTTAGTTTGATCGGAAATGTCCTTGATTTGATTGTCAGAAACAGCCAGGACCAGCAGACTCTGGGAATCCCTATCGGACCGGATTGCTCACTTGTCATCGCAGAGATTGTTCTTTCAACGGTGGATGTAGCTTTGGGGAAAGCCGGATTGACGAACGGGTTTCGTTATTTGGATGATTACGAATTCGGGTTTGCCACTTACTCTGCGGCTGAACAAGGGCTGGCTGACCTTCAAGGCGAGCTTGGTGTATATGAGCTCCACCTGAACCCGAGGAAAACACAGGTGGTCGAGCTCCCAAGGTCGATTGAACGCCCTTGGGCGACTGAGCTAAGAGGACTTCCGATACGGCAGGGAGGTTCCGGCCAGCAGACTGATCTAATCGGATATTTCTCCCGGGCCTATGAGTTGTCACGAAACTACCCGGATGAGGCGGTATTGCGCTTCGCACTGGGGCGCACGCGGAGGGACGTGGTTACGCAACCAAATTGGTCCCTATATGAGGCGACCCTCCTGCATATCGCTGCGGTGGAGCCAGGTACTCTCTCAACTGTTTTGGATGACTTGTATCGCTACGATAAGGCCGGCTATCAAGTTGACCGTCGTACAATGGCTGATGTACTCCTCCGGGTCATACTTCAGCATGGAAGGGTGAACCATGGAAGCGAAGTTGCTTGGGCGATTTGGGGATGCCTTCTTTTCGGAATATGTTTGGACTATGACACAGCCAGTCAAGTGGTCAAGATGGAGGATTCTGTCGTTGCGATCTTAGCACTGGACGCCAAGGCAAAAGGGCTCATAAGCAATAATTTTAGCCCGGCACTGTGGGGTTCCATGATGACTACGCAGTCACTTTTTGAGGAAAACTGGCTGCTCTCCTATGAAGCAAACGTTAAGAGCTGGCTGCCCTCATTTGGTGGTCATGACCACGTTGACGCCGAACCAAGATTCTCCTTCCTCAAGCAAAATGGCGTCCATTTTTATGACGCAGGAATGTCGACAAACTATCAACCAGTGGGTGGGTTCATTACTGAGGGGTCATCTAAGGAGGGACAACCAACCGTTGAACCAGCTGAAGAAGCTTCTGGATAAGCATATGTAGCTGGTGTTATCGTGAGCTAAAATCGAGGTTGGATGCAAATTTCTCGCGTATTCCAAATTGAGCTGGGAGTGTCAGAGGATCCTTCAGGCCTTTAATCGCATGACGCCCCTGGGAACTGGACTCCCTATATCTCAACGACATAGAGAAAAGTTCGTAATTCAGTATCGCTAAACCTCCCACCAACGGAACTCGAACTGGTGTTCCTTAAGCAGCTAAAGGGCTACCATCCACTCAAAGGTTTGTAATACAGTACCGCTTGGCCCACCAGTTTATATCTGAGACCTGACGAGTATCGAACTCCCTCTCAGTTATTGTAGGCCTTTGACTCCTCGTCTTGAACGTTGAAGTTGCGGCGTCTTTGGAAGCCGGAATGGCGGGCTGGGATACACAGCGATACTCAGCTCGAGCTGCCAGCTATTCCGAAACCGACAGGGGAAGACACGCAAAGCCAAATGTCTTCTTGGGATCAACCCGCCTCCATGGTTACACTACCTTCTTTGGCAGCCCGAGCACTACTGGGACGAAGTCTGAGGGCAGGGTGGCCTCTGGTGCCGGAGGGAGGTTTGTAGCGCAAAGAGCTGTGAGGCGTGATGCCATCGCGATTCTGCCGGTACTGCTCGGTCAGCACTTGCAACTCTAAACTAAAGCCGAGGTGGGATGTACATTCGATGGGCGATGAAGATTAGCTTGATTGCGCCAGTAAAACACTCTCAGCCGTACTTGGAGAATGATCTGGCACCGCCGCTTGACCCCCACTATCTGCGCATTTCACCTTGGCTTTGGTTTAGTATCTTCTTCCATTCGTGGGCTCAGCGCGGATTAACCCCATTCTGAACAGTTACACGAAAAGGCCCAGATTGACAAAGAGATCGACTTTCCGGTAGCGTCGTGGTGGTAGCTTGGGATTATGATGCTCCGTGTACGGGATGGAGGCGGCTTCCATTGCCCTTCGCAGAGGACATGCCGCCGAGCGTGACGGGGCATTCCAATAGAAGAATAACAGAGGTTGGCTGCTGAGGAGGCTTGGCCTGACCCGGAACCGACCGATGCAGGGCGGCTGAGAAGCTCCACCAGAATCCATGTTCCCGGAGACACCTGCTTCGAGTCGATAAATCCCAAGAAGGAGGAGATAGATGCACCGGTCAAAGGTCTGTTCCATCAGAGATGCGGGTAAATGCATTCATTTTCTTCGCGTGGCTTGGTTAGTTGCCTTGGCGCTTGTCTCACTGACGATTGTGGCGGGGTGCGGTGGCGGGGAGTCGCCCGAGCAAGCCACACCCACCAGTGGCGGCAGCGGCCAGCCTGCCGAGCAAGCCACACCCACCGGTGGCGGCAGCGGCCAGCCTGCCGAGCAAGCGATGCCCACGGCAACGCCAGATCCCACGGAAGCCTCCACCAGTCCCGGCACCGCCTTTCCCCGGGCGGTCGGCGCAGGCGTGGAGGAGGACTGGGTGGACTGGGACAAGATAGAGAGGGATTGGAAAGCGCTGGTCGCCCTCTACAATGCTACCGGAGGCGACAGCTGGACCAACAACGAGGGCTGGCTGACCGAAACGCCCTTGAAAGACTGGTACGGCATCTTAATCCTTCGCGATGGAACGGTCGATAGTCTGCTCCTCGGAGACAACAATCTCATCGGAGAGATACCGGCGGAGTTGGCCAACCTGACCGCGAGAGACCTGGACCTTGCCAATAACCGGTTGAGCGGTGAGATTCCAGAGGGACTATGCAGGGTAATCTCCTTAGACCTCTCGAACAACCAACTGAGCGGCCAAATACCGCAAGGACTGGTCGACTGTGGTACGTCCACTCTATACCTCCACAACAACCAATTGAGCGGGGAGATACCGGCGGAGTTGGGCGAGGAGCCCGAACTGCGAAGGTTGAGACTCGACAACAACCAATTGAGCGGAGAGATACCGGGGGAGCTGGCCAACTCCACCATGACAAACCTGAATCTAGCGAACAATCAACTTAGCGGGGAGATTGGGGCGGTGTGGGCCGATCTCCCCAAGCTGTGGTCTCTGGATCTAAGTGGGAACCCGCTGAGCGGCTGCATACCGGCTGATATGAAGTACCTCGACGCCGACTTCCACTACTACTTCCCTGAAGGCATGACGTATTGTGAGTAGCGTGGCGGCAACCAGTTCTGACGCCAAGAATCTGATGCAAGAGACGGGTTGAGACAGGTCGCTGTCGTCGCCGCAGATCACCAGACGGGACAGGGCTTCGGACCCCCTATAATAGAACCTCCCACCGGAAAGTTCGCAATACGGTACGCTCAGGCCCACCAGACTTGATAAAATCAAGAACCTTCACCTTGAGGTTCAAGCTGGCGGTTTGATTGGTGCCCGGCGGGGGACGGGCCAATCTCACAATTCAATACCAGCTATCTGAGGACGAGGGCCTGGGAATCGGACGTACTGTCTGTTACGATGAGTCAAATGAAGAGAAGAGGTGAAATGTTGCGGCTGGTATTGATTGGTGCCGTCATCGCACTGATGGCTGTGGGCTGCGGGGGTGGGGACTCGCCCACACAAACCGTGGCTCAAAATGGCAGCAGTGAGTCCGAGGCTACAGCCATCCCCACGTCAACCGCAGCCCGGGACGACAGCAGTGAGTCCGAGGCCACAGCCGTCCCCACGTCAACCGCAGCCCGGGACGGCAGCAGTGAGTCCGAGGCCACAGCCGTCCCCACACAAACCGTGGCTCAAAACGGCAGCAGTGAGTCCGAGGCCACAGCCGTCCCCACACAAACCGTGGCTCAAAACGGCAGCAGTGAGTCCAGCAGGGTGGCCGAGTATGCGGCCGCGATCAAGTGCGGGGAGACTAGCGAAGAAGACGACCCGGAAACGTTTGGTGAGGCAGCGCGGATTTTAGACGAATGGCTAGACCCCAGGGAAGACGTGACTCCGCCGGAGGAGTTGAAGGACTATCATGACAAGAATCTCGCCTTATCCAAGGCCATGTATGATTTCATTCGGAGCCAGGATGCGAACGAACCGTATGACTTAGACGTGCTCTCCGAGTTTTTTGAGTCAATCCCTCAGGTATCCGAACCGGTTATTGCCGCCATCAATGCTCTGGACGACGAAACCAAAGCACAACTGGATGATGCAGGTTGCTTCGGTTCTTGAGAGTTGGTGCTATCCTACCCAATAGCGATAGATGCCAAGGCGCTGAGATAGACACCGGGGCGAGATCAACCTGGGGCAACATGCAAGGGTGCATACGAGGTAGTCTCAGAAGTCTGAGTCCTCCGAAGTCTTTGAATACTGCATGCCGACCTTCGTTAGCACGACGGTGTTCTCTGCCGTATTCCCAACCTCGTCATTCTGCAGGACGCTAGAATCAGCCTGCCCCGTCTAGCGTTAGCCCAATCATGGGACTTTACGAGATGGGCTCACACATGGACGTGTGGGGCGGCCTAGCGTTC
>LXNJ01000797.1_pt1 | contig 20430 bp, 24 predicted proteins | sample 809081 | NCBI WGS metagenome assembly LXNJ01 (sample SAMN04870510, study PRJNA318959) | sponge metagenome | biome: sponge; feature: marine sponge reef; material: water | host: Petrosia ficiformis | place: Greece: Milos, Mediterranean Sea | collected 2013-05-29 | depth 5-7 m | reverse complement strand
GGGGGGGGGGGGGGGGTAGTCCAGAAAAATACGTCCTGCGCCATTCTCGTGCGAAATTCGGCCTATTCCGTAGCGGATCAGTCGGGGCCAGAGGCGCCGGAGAAGTGTCGCGGGTTGTGAAGGGGGGGTGGTTGCCCCTGGGAGGACCGCAGCGCTTGCCCCGACGCTCGGTCACTCTACAGCAGGCATCGCCGTGGCAATAGCGCCCTCGGTGTGTCTCGGATCCGCCAAGCCCTGCTCGTGGCGCCCGCTCAGGATTCCCCACCTGCCGGCCAAAAAGTCCTCGCTCCCGCAACCCCCTCCCCACCGATCGGGGCCGATTTCGACGTTTTCCGGGCATCCGGTGGGACGTCTCGACGGCCTTCGGGGCCAAGTGGCGCAAGTCCAGCAACCACGCGGATTTCCGCGTTTCCGAAAGTTGACATAATGCGTCCTATCGGAAGTTGGGGGCCGGACGCACGAACGCCCCGAGGGCTGACTCCCCCCGAGGCGCTCGTATCTACAGGGCATATTGCTTCATGACCGCGCTATGAGCGCAGCGAGAGCATCATAGCACCAAAGGCAACGTATTCGACCAAAGCTGTAAAACTGTCATGCTCGCGTCTGCTCACGGTGCAACCTGCTAGCTTGCGAAGGGGAGACCGCAGCAGCGAATGCCTGGATTGAATACGTTGGGTGTTTGTCGCCTTTGGATCAAGCGTTGCCTAAACGCTTTGTACCCTGAGCACGCCCCAACGTGGCCAACCAGGCATAGGGCAGCAATGACACTGATGCCGCCAACCATGCTGCCGCCAATGGCCGCCAGGCCGGACGTGATGCCGGCAGCAGATAATCCGGTAATCCCGCTGAAATACAGCGCCGTAAAACCTGCCGTACCACCTGTGACAGCGCCAGCGGTACTGATTACTACTTCATCGCAATCCATGATCTGTTTCCTGTTGTTTGAACTGCCAAATTCACCTGCTGAAACGCCCCTAGGCAGACGATTTCTGTTGGGGGGGTGACCTTAAGACCACAAGACCGAAGAGAAGGCAAGTATTCATGGTCTGCACAAATGTATACCATGGCGGGTAATCGTCGGAAATTGACATAACGCGAGGTTATCGGAAGCAGCCAGTCGCCCCTCCGGGGCATTTCCGGAAGGGCTTTTTTGCGCCCGAAGGCGACATCAGGCACCGGGCTGGCGGCCGTGGTGGCGTGGGATTTGCCATGGAGGACGGGTGGCACCTTCCCGGGGATGGGAGGGAAAAGGCACCTAACCACTCCTATCGGAAGTTGGCACAAAAAAAGGGGCCTGCCGAAACAGGACCCCTCTGGATATGGTGTCTTCGGGATAGGGCCGATTTTCCATACCCCTGCCTTGCCATTCCTTACCGCAGAACCACATTATTGGGGCACTTGGCACCCTATCCGCCCACTGCCGTGGCCCGTGGCTAACCCCGCAATTGGGGTTTTCCCGAGGTCGTCAGTTTAAGCATGTATGACCTCCTGGCTTCACCTTAGTGCAGCACAGGCTGAGGTTCAACAATGAAGACCTACTACGTGGAGTTGACCCGCTTTCGTGGATATCTAATCCTGTTGCCAGGAGGAGGAATTCACGATGCCACGAACACATGCTCCATACCCGCCTGAGTTTCGCCACCGGATGGTGGAACTGGTTCGCACAGGACGACCTATTCGAGACATAGCCCGCGACTTCGAATGCCATGAGCAGACCATCCGCAACTGGATCCGCCAGGCCGATCTCGACGAAGGCCGCCGCGATGACGGTATGACGACCGACGAGCGCGATGAGCTTCGCCGCCTTCGCCGTGAAAACCGCCAGTTGCGCCTGGAGCGCGAGATACTGGCAAAAGCCACGGCCTGGTTTGCTCGGGAGACCGGCTCGGTGCCCGCAAAGCCTTCGAGTTCATGAGAGCGAATCAGGCCCGCTTCCCCATTGCCAAGGTGGCCCGTCTGCTCGGCGTCTCCCCGAGCGGGTACTACGCCTGGCGAGACCGTGAACTGTCACCTCACCAGCAATACGATGCCATCCTCAAGACCTGCATCAGCGACATCCATCATCGCAGCCGCGGCACTTACGGAGCGCCTCGAATTCACGCCGAACTCGCCGCCGACGGTATCCAGATCGGTCGCAAGCGCGTGGCCAGGTTGATGCGAGAGATGGCCTTAGCAGGGGTATCCAGGCGTAAGGGAACACGCACCACGCGCCGCGACCACAGGCTTCGTCCAGCTCCGGACCTCGTTGAACGCAGGTTCGAAGCCGATGCACCTGACCTTCTGTGGGTTGCCGACATCACCTACGTGCCGACCTGGGCCGGATTCCTGTTCCTGGCGGTCGTCGTCGACGCTTTCAGCCGGCGGGTGGTGGGCTGGTCGATGGCCAGTCACCTGCGTACCGAGCTTGTGCTTGAGGCGCTGAACATGGCGCTGTGGCAACGCCGTCCAGGCAGCGTCGTCCACCATTCAGACCAAGGTAGCCAATATACGTCGTACGCGTTCGGGAAACGCTGCCGAGAGATGGGTGTCGCGCCGTCGATGGGATCGGTGGGTGACTGTTTTGACAACGCCATGGCCGAAAGCTTTTTCGCTACCCTTGAATGTGAGCTCATTGACCGCCGCGTATTCCGTACCCAGGCTGAGGCCCGCATGGCTATCTTTGAATACATAGAAGGCTGGTACAACCCACACCGTCGTCATTCCGGTCTCGGCTACCTGTCACCACTAAACTTCGAAAGGAGCAATCAACAAGCTGCTTAAATGCCAAGCTGTTAACTGTCCACGGAAACGGGGCAACTCCAACGAAGCAATATGCGTTCTATGCGGAAACAGCGTACAGCTTTGCCAAAACTGTCAGACAGTTGTAAAGCCCAGGAGTAAGTATCCTGACTATCCGATCTGCAATAGCGATTGTGTTTACGAACACCTTGTAGTCACAACGGAATCGTGTGCTCTCTTCCTCGCAGACAAAGACGGCCATTATTACTATGGGTGCAAACCTGAGGAAGGACCGGGCACTGACCCTCCTCCCTATGAGTACGGCCCCTGCCCCCGTATCTGGCATGTGGAATGGCCTCCACATTAACCGTCCGATACCGAGACGTAGGAGTACCGTTTTGCTGACTATCTTACTCATCCTGGCACTGCTCACGACATCCTCTGCGGCGGACTTCGATGCCGGGACGGAGGCGTATAAACGTGGCGAATTCGGGGCTGCCTTTCTGGAATGGCGCCCCCTGGCTGAGCAGGGCAATGCCTCCGCACAATACAACCTCGGTCTTATGTACGACCTTGGCAAAGGGGTTCTCAAAAACGACGTCAAAGCGATGCACTGGTATCGCTTGGCTGCCGAGCAGGGCATCGTGGAGGCGCAGTACGCCATCGGCTCCATGTATGCCCACGGCGATGGTATTCCCAAAGACATTGTTGAAGCGATACGTTGGTTCCGAAAAGCCGCCGAACAGGGTCACGTCTGGGCGCAGTACAACCTCGGTCTCGGATATACCGATGGGAGAGGGGTTCTCAAGGATGAAACTGAAGGCTACGCCTGGCTCAGCATTGCTGTTGCCCAAGACTCAGAATTGGATGTCCATCAAAGAGACGTGCTTGCCCGTAAGATGACCCCTACCCAGCTGGCCACGGCAAAACAACTCGCACGCGAGTATTGGGAAGCCTACGTGCTGTCATTCCGAGACTGATCTGTATCGCCATTTGGAGGTTTACATAACCCGGGGCTATCCGAAGTTGGCAAAGCCCCTCCAGGAACTATCCCGGAGGGGCTTTTTGCGCCCGAAGGTGACATAAGACGCCCTATCGGAAGTTGGGGGCCGGACGTACGAACGCCCCGGGGGCCGACTTCCCCCCGAGGCGCCATATCCTGCTTCTCGCTCCGTGACTGCGCTACGAGCGCAGCGGCAACATCATAGCACCAAAGGCGACATGACGGGCCCTATCGGAAAGTGTTCGGATAAGGTCTGCATTTCGCATCACGGTAGCATCCGTGACTGTAGCCAACTAGGCCTCATCGCAAGGTTTGTGTCCAGATTTACGCTAAGCGATATAACTCGGTTGTACGGTTTCAGCGCGGCGTTTTAGCGATTCTGTAGGTCGTTGTCTCTCCAGCACCCAGATGGCCGGGGCAGGCTGCCCCGGCACGAAGGTGGTCTCGACAAGGTTTTGTGCGGTTGACATGTCTTTTCAGTCGCAAGCCGGGCAGTCCGTTGTCTCTTTATCTATCGATCAGAATAGGGCGAAATTGTCGCGTGCGATAGCGGTGGCTATGATGTGCGCCGATATCGCATGCCGTTTGAATGACATTCTCAGAACGTGAAATGCAACACAAAGCCATAACTTAAGCGGGACGTGGAATGAATGAAGGTCTGCCGCGATTGCCAGACCGTGGTATAGGGGTCGGCCCGATCATGCCCGAAGTGTGGAGCGCACAATCCGGCGATGATGCGGTTTGAGTACGGCTTTGGCCGCGTGTCCCTCGGGGTAGGGCTTTTGGGTGCGCCGGCGTTCTTGGCGGCGCTGGCGTGGTGAGTGATCTAGGGGGGGCGCAATGACTGTAAAACTATCCATTCCTGCCGAGGGTTGTGCCGTGATTATTGATCTTTTGGTCCCTGATTTGTTGGAGGCCAAGTTGTCGCGTCGTCACAAGTTTCGATATTTCTTGTTTGCAACAGGGTTGTCGAAGAAACCTGTCCTCCAAGACCAGGCAGAATGGATGAAACTTCGGGAGGAAGTTGAGAAGGAAACTCTCGTTGTTGGTTTTACATCGCACGGCAAATGCAAGATAGAGCGCGAGGTATTGTCAATGGGAACAAGGTCGAATTGTAGAGCGTAAAACATGCATCCCAACTGGCAGAACCGCACCATGTGGACCGGGGACAACCTCGAAATCATGCGCGGGATGAACTCCGAGTCGGTTGACCTGATCTACCTAGACCCGCCATTCAACTCCAATCGCACCTACTCGGCCCCGATCGGAAGCGAAGCGGCGGGCGCGGCGTTCAAGGACACGTGGACGCTGGACGACGTGGATCTGGCGTGGCATGGCGAGATTGCCGAGCGTGAGCCGGCGCTGTATGCCGTCATCGATGCGGCTGGCCAGGCGCACAGCAAGGGCATGATGGCCTACGTCATCATGATGGCGGTGCGGCTGCTGGAAATGCGGCGACTTCTGAAGCCGACCGGGAGTATCTACCTGCACTGCGATCCGACGGCGTGTCATTACCTGAAGCTCGTGATGGATACCGTCTTCGGTCCCACACGCTTTCGCACCGATATAGCGTGGCGAAGGGCCACCGCGCATAGTGACACGAAACAGGGTCGGCGCCAACACGGCCGCGTTCATGATGTTCTACTCTACTACACTCGCGGGGAAAATTGGACGTGGAATCCCGTCTACACCGAATACGACCGAGCGTATGTCGACTCTTTCTATCGGCACAGGGAACCGGATGGGCGCCGATACCGCAAAGACAATCTGACCGCTGCGAGGCCCGGTGGTGACACCTCCTACGAATGGCACGTGAAGCGACCAGAAGGCGGCGAATGGGAGGCAGACCTGACAGACGAGTGGATGACTCCACTGAGCGGCTGGGAGTATCGCGGAGTCCCTCCCTACAATGGCCGCTTTTGGGCCTATTCACAGGAGAAGATGAGAGGTTTTGCGGCATCGAACCGCCTCGCGTATGCGAGTACCGGAATGCCCACTTACAAACGCTATCTGGATGAGATGCCGGGAGTCCCGCTCCAGGATTTGTGGACTGATATTACAAACACTTCGGGCAAAGAACGCATCGGCTACCCCACCCAGAAGCCCCTCGCCCTACTCGACCGTATCATTAAGGCCAGCAGCGACGAAGGCGACATGATCCTCGACCCGTTCTGCGGTTGTGCCACAGCCTGTGTTGCGGCTGACCGGCTAGGCCGCCAGTGGGTCGGTATTGACCTGTCGCCCCTCGCCGCAGACCTAGTGGAGCGCCGCGTGCAGGGAGAGGGCGCGCTGCTGTTCAAGGCCATCCGGCGCACCGACATTCCAAAGCGCACCGACGTTGCGAGCCTGCCGAACTACCGCACGCACAAGCACACGCTGTACGGCAAGCAGGAAGGCAATTGCACGGGATGCCGTACACACTTCCCGTTCCGCAACCTCACGATTGACCACGTGGTAGCACAGGCGAAGGGCGGCACGGATCATCTGGACAACTTGCAGCTACTGTGCGGGGCATGTAATTCGATGAAGGGGACGGGGACGCAGGAGGAATTGATTGCGAAATTGGTGGCCGAGGGAATCAGGGCGGCGTAGGGAGAAGCACATGGAAGCAAATAAGGCTGCTATCTATCGTGCTCGCCCTTACCTTGCTCTTCTGGAGAAAGTAGTAACCTCGCAAGGAAGGGTTATGGATTTAGACCCAAAGGTTTCCATTCACGCATTCCTTAATGAATTGGTCGCTTTTCGGGAGAATTTAAGCTAGCCGAGGGGATTTAGAAGCCAGCTTCCAGAGGTTGACTGTCGAGTTGCAACCTTGCGCGACTACGTTCCGTGAATTCCAGAATGCAGCAGAAGAGTGGGACAAAATTGGAGGGACGCTAGCGCGCATGGTGTCTGAGGTTTTGCTCGACTCCCTTCCATCATCCTGCGATAAAGAGGGCTGAACACATGAATCGTATCGTCACTATCGTCGCCATACTCCTTGGCTTGGCAATCCCCACGGTTGCACAGGACTTCGACTATCAGCCACTGCAACCTATGCAACCCATTCAGCCGATGACGCCGAACTACCAGTACCAGTTGCCAACGGTTCCCAACTACCAAATCCACGTGCCGCCAGTACCGGAGTATCGTCCAGCGCCGCAGACCAACTGGCGTGACATGGTGGACGATGCCATGCGAGGATTCCGTTCCGCCCCTCCGGGCCACACGCCAGAGTCCTATCAGATGATGCTCGACCGGCAGGATCGCGCTACACAGCGCAGGCACTATGGGGAATGCGCGAAATACAATCGTTGGTGCGTCAACATGCTGAGATCACTTGGCGGCAGATAAGGGATCTCCAAGTATGCAATTCCCATTTTTCAGACCCAACTAGTACCCTAATTCGACACTTCATGACAGCTATGTTGTAACTGGGAGTGCTCGCTCTGCTGGCATCGGATGCTTCCGTTACGTAACGACTCGGATTTCTATTCGGCGTCGGGACCGATGCCGGCTTTTTCTTCGAGGCGGGTGACGCGTCCCGCGAAGACGCGCAGCGCCTCGAATATCTGGTCGAAGCGTTGGTCGACTCGATCGAACCGTCGGTTTATCTCAGCCTGTGTCTCGTCGAACCGTCGGTTGCTCTCCACTCGTATCTGGTTCATCTCGCCCTGCATGGTGTTGAAACGTTGATTCATCTCGCCCTGCATGGCGTCAAAGCGTCGGTTGTTCTCGGTCTGCATGGCGTCGATGCGCCCGTTCAGGGCGTCCAGCCGTCCGTTAACCTGGTTGAACATGCTCACCATGCCCACGAACATGCCCACCAACAACACGTAGTTGCCGACTGTTTTCCAGTCCATCGGCCCTCCCGTCAGTCGCGCCCATAGCCGAGCGGTGGCTCCAGGGCTTCCAGGTCGCTGAAGTCGTGTTCGCAGATCGCCTCCAGGCGCTCGGCAAGGGGGGTAGCCTGGAGGCTGTCGGGCAGATTGTCCATCCAGTCCTGATACTCGGCCTGCAGGTCCACGAGCGTCTGGACGGCATCACGCCAGCGTTGCGGCCGGCTGCGGCGGTCCTGCGGCCGCCGGTAGTGAACGCGCGGCATCTGTTCCTTGCGGCGTTCGCGGAAACGACGCTGTCTCTCTGCGTTGCTGAGTCCCATGATTGCACTGTAAACCGTTATGTAACGGACTGTCAAGTGAGCATCTGAATTGCCAGAGCGCCGTGCTGAAACCATGCAGCTGGAGTACGTGACCTGGCGTAATTCTGGCTACAAACCTTGCGACGATGCCTGTTCGACGTGGTGCGGTGCTGGGCGTATGGGTCAGCAGGGACCTTGTCGGGAGTTGGTGACGGATCGGAATGGGGTCGGGAAAGCAATTCGTGCTATAAAGGCGTGGTCGGCACCTCCCGTGGCGGGCTGGAAGGTGCCGGGTGTACCGTCCGTTGCTTGTGGCGAGCAACAGGGGCGGTGGCGTTGGTACCCCGAGGTGGGGGGCAGCAACGGATGCCATTCTACCAGAAATCCCCCTTTGGCAAGCAAGACCTTTCGGACCTTCCCGGCACAGACACGCCCACGTCGCCGTATCCCAAGGAAACGCGGCGGGCGCTGGCCTACCTGCACGACCGGGGCGCTCACTTCGTCCTCCTGGCAGACAAGAAGCCCCTCTGGAAGGGCTACCTGAAGCGCCGACCGGCGCTTGAGACGATTCTGCACTCCCCTGAACTCGGCATTGTTCCCTGGAGTCTCCAGAACACGGCCCTGGACGTCGACCGCGGCGAGCCGGTGCAGCTCTGCCTCTTTCACCCGCCTCTGGTTGTCCTGGCGTCGGGCCAGGCGGATCGCTGCCACCTGTACTACCGGGACACGGAACCGCGCCGCAACGGCAACTGGACTGCCTTCGGCTGCGGCGGACAGATACGCGGGGCCAACGGCTTTCTGCGTCTGTGGCACCCGCAGAGCTCGGTCAAGCTTCTCTTTGCCTTGGCCCACAATCCCAACCCGTGCATGTTCCCTGCCGATTTGTTCCAGGCGCCGTCGGCGAAGAAACACCACTCGCCCGCCGACCCGGGCGAACCGTACACCCGAAATCTGGCACTGCCGGACATCGACCTCGGGGGAGTCGAGGGCGGCAATCGCAACAACAGCCTGTTCGACGTGGTTCGCTTTTGGTCCTACGCCGAGGCGAAGCCGGAAAACATGCACGACTGGCATGAGCTGGTCCGGATCTATGCTCAGACACGCAACGTCGAGTTCCGGCAGCCGCTGCCGATTGATGAGGTGGACAAGCTGGCGCTGTCGGTGTCGACGTGGGTATGGAGCGGGGGCGGGCCAACGCATCACCAGATGTGGACGCCTGAGCAGAGGCGGCGCGGCGGCATCACCTGGGGACGCATGCGGCGGCATGACAATCTGGAGCGCGATCGCGCTATCGTCCGGGCTGTGCAGGATGGTATGAGCATGCGAACTGTAGCGCGGCAATTGGGGCTAGCCGAAGGCACAATTCGCCACGTTGTACGGCGTGCTCGGGGGTAAGGTGCGACATGTGGCATTTCACCTGTTTTCAGAAAGGCAAAAATACTGCTCATGTGTGCAGGGTGCGTAACGTGGTATTTCACCTGTTTTTTTTTTTTTGTTGAAATAGGGTTGTGTGGTTAGGGTTTTGGTGGTGGGTTTTTGGGTTGAATTTGATCTTGATCAGGTTTTTGCGCGAAGCGCTTCTTGAGCCGTGCGCGAAGGGTGCGCCGTGGTTTTTGGCGCACCCGGAGGCGTGCGGAACCGTGAGCGTAGCGAACGGCTCAACTGTTCGAGGTTGATTGGCTTGGTTGTGGCTGTTGGCTTTCGATGTTGGTCTTTGGGATGGGGGGTCACAGGGGGGAAGGGGTGCAGGCATGCAGAAGTTGGCTTGGCTCACTATGTTCTTAATGTCAGCTTCCGGTATTCGTCGCAGGCGAGTTGCAAAGACGCCGGTGAAGGAACTCGAAGTTTTTGGTCTTTTGTGCACATTTTCCAAAGTTCCTCGACGTGTGGACTACAATCATTTTCCCTTTCAAGTTTGGGATACTTAGTTGTCTCGTCGATCTCCGGTTCGCCGTTCAGGTAGGCGAGCCAAGTCTCAATATTGCGCCGTGGGACGAGGACGGCGACGTTGTCACCGGATGAGCGCGTCGGTTGCGGAAAAGGGCGAAAAACCACGTTAAGCGCTCGAGCCCTCTTCCCGCTCCCTCCTGACCCTGCCTTCGCATCCACGAATATCTACTCTTTGTCGCGCATTGCTTTGTTTCACGTCCCAAGATGCCGATTCTGGGGCAAATTCGTCATGACAACTCCGAAATTATCTTCGTACGATACCGAGGTCTGAAGATGTGTTTTTCAGACGGAGAAACGGTCTCTGCCGTGTTCTGCAGAAGACCTTGCGCCTTGGCTCGGACAGAGGGAAAAATCGGGGACCACCGCACGGAAGTCCAGTAATGCTGCCGTGAACACGGAGGCCGGGGCAAAATACACCCGTTGCCAAAAGGGACTCGGCTGACCGTTAACGTGTCATTTCGCCCCCATCCGCAACCGACCCGATAATGGCCCTTTATGTAAAAATTGGCGCAGATACTGGCCAAAACGCTTATTGCAACCTGCTGCGAAAATTTTCCCCATCTGATGACTCGAATTGCTCAAAAACGGTCGGCAGTGGGAGAGCCAGGCGCCCGCCTCACATTGAACGCGGCTCCCGGCGCTGACGATGGAAGTCAGGTTTCCGGCAACGGCCGCTTCAGGCATTCCCAATCAATATGCTGGTCCACTCCCAACGCTGGCCTGTAATGATTCCAGGCTTTCTGGACGTCCTTGTCGCTCACAGAGGGCGGTACAAAGCACACCATGCTCAGGTTGTTATGGTCGGCGTTTTCGCAAGGTGTGACAAATCCTTTACCGGGCATCTCAACTTCCACACAGACGGTTCGAGTGCCTTCCCGGGAAGGCACTGCCTCAGGTTCTTCGATGCTCATCGTTTCCCTTTCGATTAGATCCGTACAACATGACGAATCCATGCCACGCTTCGTCCATGTTACTGAGTGTCCGGTATCCTTGTCGGTCGGCGCCGAGTAGGTGCGGTTACTATTGAACGGCGGGTCCAGGTAGATCAGGTCTACTGACTTGGAATTCATGTCACGATGGTGCGGTTTTGCCAGTTGGGAGAAGTCATGGGGCATCGGTGCCCGAAGAAAACCAGATTGCCACAGCTACTGCCAGTGCAGCCACAATCAGACTTGCAAACCGAATAGACGCATCGATAATGTAGGGACGATTGAGTCCCTTCAATACTGTTGTCATTGAATCGGGGGACTGAAGTCCGATCGGTGTAACTTCGTCTTGTTCGGAATTGTAATGATCTTGGAATGAGATGTATGGTTTACCACTTGGGTCCAAGAAGACATAACGAACACTCTCAGGGTTGACAACTGCTTCTTGTATTGTCCCGTCCTTAAGTTGCCTACGAACTTTAGCCAACAAAGTAGACATTCTATCACTCCTTTCGGCTTGTCTAACCCTCTGCGAATGCTGTAATCAGCATGAACGTCGTGTACGTGCCCGTTCGTCAAAGTCGCGTTGTTGTCGCCTCCACAATTCCTGCGTGTCCAAATCTCGCCGCCGTTTTCCGTCCCCCCTACCGCTTCCGAGAAGTGAGGTTATATTAAGCTGACGTCCCTCAACCGGCCCCGAGTCGAGCGGCCTACGAATCAGCCCCCGACAACTGCGCCTTAAGCTCCTGGAACTTCGCCTCGGTGAGGCCGGTAGCGGCCTCGATAACATCCCACGTTACCCCGACGCACACGAGGCCCTCGACGACTTCCACTTGGGTTTCCGTCCGGCCTTTCGCCTCGCCTTCTGCCAGTAGTTGCTGCGCATAACTCATGATTGCGTCTCCTTGCTCAAGTCTTTGGCGAAACTCATCCACTCCGCCGGCGGTCTGGACCAGCAATGGGAGAAGTTGGGCTGTGAGCTGCAGAGCTCTGTCCACGTGGCAGTCGAATGCGACCATCATCAGCAACTGGGCGATACGTTCTTTGACGTCCCCGGCTATCGCCTCCGGCGCGAGGGCAGTCTGGTCGATCAACTCGTGAGTGAATCGCGGCACCCACAGCAAGGCCATCGAGTCGGTGGGAAACAGGTCACTGAACTCGGTGGAATGATTCCAACCACGAGCTCCCTGATGGAATACCACCGGCACGATCGGGCGCAGCTCGTGTCGGCCATACACACGGGTCCTCGTGTCTCGATCTCGCGGCGCTAAGGCGCACTATGGCGCACCGAACCTTGAGCACCTTGGGGAGTTATTGTGCAGTTGGGTTCTGCGCGATTGTCGGCATTTGGCGGCTATGAAAAAGCATGTCCAGGGATTCAGCCAGGAGGTTCTGGATCGACGTGTCCTCGCTGGCGGCGATGATGCGGAGCTGCCTGGAGACCTCGGGCGTGAAGTACCCGCCAATATGCTTGGCGCCACGGCTCGAAGACGCTTGGCGCGGTGCGGGGGCCCTGCCTGCAGACCCGTCCTTCATGGCTGTCGTGAACTTGTTAGCCTTTTCGGTCATGATTGCGTCCCTTCCTGTGAGAGTTTATGCAGGATTGCATGCACGAATGTGTGCAAGTGTTCTATTTCTTGGGCAGCCTTGCCTTTGGGTTCGATCTCCTGGGCGGTCTGGCCGCTGATGAGGGAGCGTGCGAACGCCACACGGTTACCCATCCACGTGGGGCAGACGTGGACGTTCAGTTCGGTGAGGGCGTCGACAGCCTCTCTGGCTTCATGACCTTGTGGGGTGGTTGCGTTTAGGACTGCGTAGACGGGCTTGCCGGTCGTGTGCACGAGATCGAGCGTTGTGGCTACGGCCTCGATGTCGAGTATGGCGACCCTGCAGGGCATGAGGATTAGATCCGCTGCCTTAGCGGCGTCGAGGGCGGTTCTGTCGGAGTGTGGCGCCGTATCGAGAACGAGGACTTGGCAGCCGGCGTCCTCGGCGCGTCGCATTTCGTGCTGTAGCCGGCTGGCGTGGGCGGAGATGACCACGGGAAGTTCGGCTTCTCGGCGGTCGGCCCAGTTGATCGCAGAGGCCTGCGGGTCAAGGTCGATCACCGCAGTGTTGCGGCCTGTGGCAGCGAAGGCAACAGCAAGGTGCAGGGCGACGGTGGTCTTTCCCGCGCCGCCTTTCTGGCTGATAAGCGCGACGGTTTGCATGGCGTTGCTTTCTGAAAAGACTGCATGCAAGCATTCAACCATGTATAGATGCAGGAGTGATATTATGCACGAAGGCGTCGTGAAATGCCAAAATTTGGAAGGGTAAGGGTATCGGAGAAGTGGGTCGCAGTTTGCAAATGGCTGGTGAGGACGATACAGTGTCCGCGCTGCCATGAGCCGTCTGCCGGACGCAGAAAAGGCCGTCCGGGGACCAATCCGGACGGCCTTTTCGCACGCTGACGAAGCCAGCGATTAACGTAAGCAACAAGTGTGACAGTAGATCATTCGCCTGGCCGAGTCAAGCGTGCTCCCAACACCGCAGGAGCACCGCATGGCACGGCACCAGTTCAGCCTGCCCCTCGTTGATAGTCTCAACCACAGTTCTCTCCCCGAAGCCAGACTTCTGCACGAAGCCAAAGCGCCCGGGTTCTTCGCCCTTCTCACCAAACCAAGCCCGGCCGATATCGAACACGACCGTCGCGCCTATGGGAAGGTGCGCCGCCGTTCCCGCCAGTCTTCGTATCGCATCGAGCACATGCCCCTCGTCCTCGATCACCTGGATCCCAGTCGCGACAGTTTCCTGTCGCAGGCACAGTTCTTTCGTCCGACCAGGCGAGTCATTCACCTCTGGCATATCAACCTGTGCTTCGTCGATCTGGACGTATACAAGTCGGCCCTTGCCGGCGAGGACCTGAATCACGTCGTCCAGGTATTGCGCCGTTATTGCGGCGATGAAGGAGTACCACTGCCGAGTGTGATCATCAGCAGCGGGCGCGGCCTGTACGCCAAGTGGATACTGGAGCAGCCGCTGCCGCAGGCGGCGCTGCCGCGCTGGAACGCGGTTCAGGAGGCACTGCTGGAGAGATTCTCGCCCTTCCATGCGGACTGGAAAGCAAGATCGGCCTCTCAGGTGCTGCGGTTGGTGCAGACGGTGAACACCAAGTCGGGTGAGCGCGTCCGCGTGCTGCACGTCGAGGAGATGGACGGCGAGCCGTTGCGTTACGACTTTGAACGGTTGGCGGAGGCGGTGCTTCCGTGGACGCGCCAGGAACTGGAGGCCCTACGGACAAGACGGGCGTTGAAGAAAGCGGGACAGCAGGAGTTGCGTCTGCTGCGCGGCGGCCGGGAAGGCCCCGCACGGTTTTCAGTTCGCGGTCTGGCATGGGCGCGGTTGCAGGACCTGCGTACCCTGCAGCGTCTGCGCGGAGGGATGGTCAAAGAAGGACTTCGAGAGGAGACGCTGTTCTGGTCGCTGCTGTTCATGCTGGCGAGTGGTGTCACGACGCCGCGGCAGATGTTTCACGAGGCCCAGGCGCTGGCACGTGAGTTCAACTCGGGCTTCGTTTGGAATCGCGAATGGCGGGACAGTGATCTGAGTACGCTGTATCGCCGGGCAAAGCACGAGATGGAACATCCTGGAGACCGGACGAGAGGGTTGTACTGGATTGGCAATACGAAGTTGATCGAGACGTTCCAGATCACGCCGGACGAGGAGCGTCAGATGCGGACGATCATCTCGCGGGATGAGAAGCGGCGTCGGAATGCTGCACAGCACCGCGAGGCGAGACGTCCAGGCGTTGAGGTCCGGGCTCAAGCACGTGCTGACCGCGACCAGGCCATTCGCCGGGAAGCTGCCGAGGGTTTTTCACAGCGGGAATTGGCGATCCGGCACGGCTTAAGTCGAGGCGGTATCCGCCGCATTTTGGCCGCAGCCTCGACCTGCTTGTCCGCCTGTTCCTATTTCCTGGCTGGCTTTGCAGGAAGTGGGCTTTTTTACGTCCTCTTATATTCGCTGTGAACGACGTCTTTGGCTGGCCATTGGGGGACTGGAATATCGAATCGCCGGGGGTGGGCTTTTTTGCGTCCCTTTATATTGTGGCGTAGCCAATACGCAGGCGAATACGCGCGTGAGGGTGGTGTGATGGTTTTTTGGTTTTGAGTTTGATTGTAATTGGGTTTTTGCGCGGAGCGCCTCTTGAGCCGTGCGCGGAGTGTGCGCCAGGGTTTGTTGGCGCACCGGAGGCGTGCGGAACCGTGAGCGGAGCGAGCGGCTCATTTGCTTTCGGTGTCGGTTGGCTTGGTTTAGGTGTAGGCTCTCGATGGTGGTTTTGGGGATAGGGGGTCACAGGGGGGAAGGGGTGTGGGTCCGCGATTTAAGTAATCCCGGGGCTGCGCCGTGCGAGGACGACGCTGAATAGCTCGACGGCCGTCTGTGGAAGCGGAATGTACGCTGCGCATGCTGTCTGGACGAGGAAGCGTAGTCTGTTACGTAACTGTGCATAATAGAAAAATGAGACTCAGCGCATTCTCTACCGGCGGCCACAGGACCGCCGTAGCCGCCCGCAGCGTTGGCGTGATGCCGTTCAGACGCTCGTCGACTTGCAAGTCGAGTATCAGAACTGGCTCGATAACCTGCCCGATAGTCTCGAGGGATCTGCGGTCGCCGAGAAACTGGAGACCGTCTGCGAGTATGATTTCGGAGACCTGGAAGCCCTGGAGCCGCCGCTCGGCTTCGGACGTGATTGAGATAAAGGGGAGGCGTGCCGCTGCGGCGCACAATAACGACGAGGCGAACGAGCATGAAGATCGACTATCTGGCGTGGGCGGTTATGTTCATCGCATTGGCAGGGCTGTTTTGGAACGTCAACACGGGCTTTAATCTCGTGCATGAGCGCATCGACCGTTTGCAGGCTGAAACGAACGTCCGTTTTGAGGCCGTCAACGTCCGTTTTGAGGCCGTCAACACCCGTTTTGATCAAATGTTCGATCGCATGGATCGCATGCAGGCTGAGACGAGTGCCCGTTTTGAGGCCGTCAACACCCGTTTTGATCAAGTGTTCGATCGCATGGACCGCATGCAGACAGAGTTCAACCGGCGCTTCGAGGGGGTCCTGGAAGCCATCATGAGTTTTGACCGCCGGGTGTCGCGCAATGAAGGCCAGATCGAGATCATTCGGGAGCAGTTGCAGGCCGAAGGCTCACCTTGACGCATTTCGGCGAACGTAAAATCCGGTTGCTTGAACACGACAACGGCCCCTCTCTTCGGCTCTGTGCAGGAGCTCCAGGGAGGGGCCGTTGTCTCGGGTTCCGTCAGAAGCATGACGCCTGGCTAGGCAGACGCCACGGCAGCGGAGCATTCACGCCGCCTCGTCCCGGTTCGGTGGTCTGTAACGATCACCCAGGCCCGCGCTGATCCCGCCTGTTGTTTTTTTGAGTGTCTGAGTGCTGCCAAAGGGTGCAGGCCGGATCGGGGAGTTTCACCCTGTCCGTACCATTGCCCCGGCCGAAAGAATCGATTCCGAGCCGTCCTGGAGCCTCGTTTCCCTGCGGTCCCGTTTCAGTCTGCCTGCCACGCCGGATATTCAGGCCTGGCGGGGAGACGGGAACCTTGTGGGATCACCCTGTTTCAGGGTGTCTGAGGGCCGCCAGGGGATGCAGGCCGGATCGGGAGTCCCCCCCTACCCAAACCATTACCCCACCCGAAAAAACCGATCCTGGGCCATCCTGGAGCCTCGTTTTCCTGCGGTCCCGCTTCAGGTCTGTCTGCCAGGCCGGATATTCATGCCTGGCGGGGATCCGCTGGATCGTGCAAACAACGGGACGATTTGCGGCTCGTACAACGCCGCCAGGTCCTGCTCGAAGGCCGGAGCCTGATGCCGTTCCAGAGGGACCAAGACACCTCACAGTCGGCACGGGTCAACCTGCACCCGCTACTGATGCCCGTTAGCGGTGGACTGACCGTACAGCAACGCCGCCATTTTACTGCGCTTCGCTCTCCGGCGGCAATGCCCGTCTCAGGCGCTCGTTCTCACGGAGCGCCGCCGCCAGTTGCTGGCGCAGCTTCTCTTCGCGCTTGCGCCGCCGCTTGAGCTCGCCGACCGCACTGATACGCTGGCCCTTGTCCTTGCCGGCCTGTCTTGACAGATGCATGTTGTCGCGTTTCACGTCGTTGACGATGGCTTGGTCGACCTCTCTCGCCCGCTCGGCTTCCCGAATCAATCGGTCGGCTTCCCTCTTGCGGTCGGTGATGTCCTTCTCGCGTTTGTCGCGCCAGTAATTCCCGTAATCCTCGCGGGTTTTTCGTCCTAGCCATCCCAGGCCGGCGGCCAGCGCCAACAGCGGTGCGCCGTAGAACGCCAGCACCGGCCAGGCGGCCCAGGGGGCCAGGACTTCCAGGCCCCGGGCGGTGGGTTTGAACCTGCCAACCCGTTGTACGCGGTGGGGTTCAATGAGCGAGTCGAGACCGAAGTAGACGACCACCGGCATAGTCATGGCCACGATCAGGACAATGATGCTAACGACCAGTTTTTTCACCGCAGGTACACCCTCGTTATATCCGGCCTGAAATGCCCGAGTTCCTGGCTCACCGTCTCCAGGGCGGAGTCGTGTCCGTAGCCGTCGCCCTGCAGCTCGCCCACGCGGTCCTGGGCGTAGCCGTGCCTGAGGCCGTGGGCGCCGGTCGACCAGCCGAGCTCTCTCTTGCTCGCGGTGCTGAACGACTGACTCCACGCCTGGCCGCCGCCGAGGTCATAATACTGCGTGCAATGAACCCCGCGATCGGTGACGCGCTCGGGCTTCTTGAGGCGGCAGGCCTCCAGCTGCTCGGCCAAGTGAAGGGGGAGCGCCACCTCGCGTTTCAGCCCTCCCTTGCCGTCCACGGTGTAGAGCCGCACGTCGCCTCTCCCGTCGAAGCGCTCCGGGGACCACTCCCGGTGCTCCGAGGCCGGCCGTTCGGAGACCGGAAGCAGGGTCAGAAGCTCGGTCGCCCGTACCCCCGAGGCGTAGGCAATGCGGGTCGCCAGGGCATTCCTCGGCGTCTGCGCCTGGGCAATTACTTCCACCTGTTCCGGGGTGTAGGCCCGTCCCTCCGTAGCCAGCCGTGTTGGTTTCAGTGTGGGGTCGGACTTGACGCGCTCCAGCTTGCCGACCAGGGGCAGGGTTTGCAGCGCCTGGCGCTCCTGGTCCAGCGTCTTTTGCCGGACGCTGAGAGAACGCTTCTCAAGGTACGCCCTGGCTTCCTCGGCAGTCAGTTTCTCCAGGCCCTTGTTGTCGCGCCGCTCCCGCATCCACTCGGCGACGCGGGTGAGCGCCCGCTCGTACGAGCGGGCGGTGCCGACCGAGTGCACCTTGCCGTCGTCTCGGTTGTCGTGCCTCGGCGTCTTGAGGGCCAGGACGCGGCGCAGGGCCTTTTTCGCCTGGCTAGCAGGCGTCCGGAATACCGGCATGGTCGGCCTCCGTTTCCGAGTTGATGACTTCGGGGAGCTTGATGAGATAGCGCCGGATGGTTGTCGGGTCTGCTTGCTTGCGGTGTTCAAGGCGCAGGTACACGGCCATGTCTCGGTAGCTGACGCCCATGCGGTGCAGGGTGACCAGATCGGCGCGGTAGCGATCCAGCTTGCTGCGCCGGTAACGCCGCCTTCGGGATAAGCGCCGCCGCTCCCTGACGGCCTCCAACTTGGCCGACAAGTTGTGTGGCGTTAATACTGTGGCGTTATGCGGCGCGATCATTGTGGCATAACTCCGTTTAACATGGGGATATGCCCCTGCTGTGTCCGGCGAAGTATGAGCCTGACACAGCAGGGGCAAGTGATGGCGGAATTGTAGCGAAAATGGAGGCACATGGCAAGCCGGAAACGGGCTATGGACGGGTCGTATCGGTGGGGGATGACGGCTCCGTTGAAGGGACGGAAGCGGGGGCTTCGGGCTTGGGTGGAAGGTCGAACAGGGCGCGATCCCTGGCGTCCTTAAGGAAGCCGTCCAGGCGTGTCATGAGGCGCTCGCGTTCGTGCGGATTCTGTTGTACGTGATGCAAGACCATTTCGCCGATGATGGTCCTGCGGCGGGCGTCCGCCTGCGTCTTCTCGCGGCGCTGCCGGGCGCGGTTCTCTTTCTGGCGCTCGTCCCAGTCTGCCTTCGCCTGTTCGTAGCGTTTTCGGAGTGTATCGTCGTCAACCTTTGGCATGGTGTTTCCTACATGATGGGGGGATGCCCAAAGCACGCCGTCACCGATATATTTTACGGCGCCTACAAGAACTACAATCAGAGTGGCGAACAGCAATACGGTTCTGTAGATCATTGCCTGCATCAGTTTGTCAAAGGCTTGAGATTCTACAGCCATGCCTTGTTCTCCATGTCATATCGGAAGGTTGGAAACCTGTGCGGCGGAGTGTAGCACGTCAGGATATGTTAACATCAACATGACTATGTTCGTGTTAACAAGCGGAGGGCAAGGCGTGACGTTCCGCAACAAGAGAACGGCCATGCGCGCAGGGAAGCTGTCCGGGCAGACCCGAAGGGCGCAGCAGATGGAGCATGTCGCTCGGGTCTTCGTCTGGATACAGAATTACCGGGACGAGGGGCGCGGCTGGCGCTGGATCGCGAACACGCTGAACGGGGACGGTGTTGGTGCGCCACGGGGTGGAGTGTGGTACCCGACGACGGTGAGGCGCGTGTACGAGGCTGGAAAACGCTCGGGCGTGCAACTGAACCTGATTGAAGGGTGTTAGATATCGGGTAAGGGGATGACAGCGCTGCCACCTCCTTACCCGGTCAGCTTGGAGTAACTCTGGACACAAACCTTGCGATGAAACCTATTTCAGATCGTAGCTGACTAATTCCCAGCTTTGCTCCGAAGCACCGTAGCCATTCTCGGGAGAGCGGGTGTTGATTAGCTTGACGATCAGTTGCGGATCCGGTGCATACCAGATCACGTGTTCCTCGTCCTTTACTGTGTCCCAATTGGCATCGGTTCGGGCTACCTTGTAGGTCATGAAGGTTCCTGCCGGCACCGTTACTTCTTCCCAGGCGAGAACTGCAAATCTTTGCCAACTTGGCCCCGACCAGTCCGGGTGAATGACCCTGTCGATGAATTGGTGTCTTGCCCGCCAGGTATTGCCGACCTGGAGGGGCCATTTGAGTCTGCCATCGTGAGGGCTGGTTGCGGCAAGTATTTCCCCATCCTTCAGGCAGGCGGCGAAGCTGGCAGTAGCTACATCTTCCAGTACATTGTTTGACCCATCGCACGGACCTCCAGGGTCCCTGAACGGGGTCGAGAAAACGTGCAGATCCATCATGCGCCGTTTGTGTTCTCGTTTTTCGGCGATGGTGATGGCGATCTCGTAGGTCTCGCCGTTGATGGTGTAGTTGTAGGTTCTCACGGTGCCCACGCCAAATTCGCGAGGCCCTTCTGTGACGGGCGGAGTATCCGTCTCTACCGCAGCTTCCACCACGGGAGTTTCGGCTGCAGTAGGCTCGACTGCAGCAGGTTCAACTTCTGGGGCCTCAACTGCCGGGGCTTCAACAACCTCGGTGGCACAGCCGGCAACCACAAGCACAGTCGCGATTGCTAATGCGAGAAGATAGCCGGTACGTGTGTTCATCGTGAGTCACCCTCCCATCTTGAATTTAGGCTGAAATACGCTCCAGGACGCCCTGTATTGCATTTTCGTAGGATAAAGTTGGGGGGGGGGGGGGTAGTCCAGAAAAATCCGTCCTGCGCCATTC
>LXNJ01000795.1_pt1 | contig 20459 bp, 17 predicted proteins | sample 809081 | NCBI WGS metagenome assembly LXNJ01 (sample SAMN04870510, study PRJNA318959) | sponge metagenome | biome: sponge; feature: marine sponge reef; material: water | host: Petrosia ficiformis | place: Greece: Milos, Mediterranean Sea | collected 2013-05-29 | depth 5-7 m | reverse complement strand
CTCGTCATCGCCGATCCAGTAGTGCTTCCTATTGTCGAGGGTGGGCACTAGGACATATACGTGCGTCAATAGCTCCTTTAAAGGTTTGCGACAAACAAGCCGAACATTGCGATACCGAGCCGATGACTCGTCAGTATCCGACGGTTCGACATTCACCTCATAGCCGAGAGGTCCGAAAAGAGAGCGAACCGAAGTTTCGGAGTCGCAACGTAAGGCCGTGATCTCCGCCGTCAGTGGCAAGGACTCGTCCACGAGATCCGGTCGCTCTGAACTGCGTCCACCGAGCGCGCTACCGAAAACACGCGCTATCGCGACACTAAGGAACGACGAAGCGATATACGGTCGATCGTTTACATAGTCTGTGAGGATTGCGCCTCGTCCGCGAACTAGAGAAATGGGGTCGATATCAAGTAACAGCGCCACGGTACAACGCTCCGCGCTAGCTTCCGGGTAGAACACATGTGCCTTGCCAAACGGCAGGTTGAAAACCTGTGCGCGAGCAGGATTCTTGTGGAGCAGGTAGCCGAGATCTGTTGCTGGCCGGTGCGTAGTCGTAAGAGTGAGCAGCATTACTTCATCAGGCTTAATGTGGGTTGGTCATCGTCGATCGGTGATCAGCGATGACGGTCTCATCGAACGATTTACGTTCATTTCTTGTGTTCATCTCATTTCGAATGGAATCGTGTCCAGACCCACTAGAGGTGATCCGAGATCTAATCCCCGAATATCGTGCGACGTCTTGGGTCGTTGAATCAGGCAATCGTAAGTGGTCGCTCGCGCTGCCGCTGTGCATAGAGTCGTTGCGACTAGCATCGCTGCCTCCGCGGCTGACTTACGACAAGCTTAATGCCGTTTCTTTTGGGAGTGATTTAATATACACGGTGCGACGATGGATGCCTCAATCGGGACCGAATGCGACGTTTAATCCGCCTTAAGTTACATGTCGATGGTCCCATCTTAGACTTCTGAAGTAGCTAACCAGGGTTGTTTTTTTGGCGTCACTAGACTCGGCTCGATGCTCGCGTCGTACGAAGTAGGGTTGAAGATTTATCTGTCCTACCACGTATGAAAGCTAACTAAAAATCATGCCTTCTAGGTCACCACTCTCCCTCCATGCACTTAGGAGATCGTTAAACACATTGATACCTGGCGCATAGCCTGTGTTTTGCCGAGTACCTTGTGCTGCCGTGCCTTCCCTGTTGTAGTAGCCTGGTGTACATTCATTTAAGAAGCTGAGCGGACCCGTGCCAGCAAGTCGAATAATCTCCCGTACCCATCCTTCTTCAGCTTCGGCACTCACCTCGACGCTTCGTTTGCCGCGCCGTTTCACTTCATCGATGATGTAGCTCACGTGCATGGCTTGATCGTCAAACATCGCTGTCATATTGGGTGAGAACGCATTCTGATTGATGCCGATGGTGAACCAGTTGGGAAATCCGTGGCTACTTAAGCCATGTAGCGTTCGAAACCCATCTCGCCAATGATCATAGAGTGACAATCCGCCCCGACCGATTGTGTCAAAATCCACTCTTCTGTGGGCGTCGGTGGTGATTTCAAATCCGGTTGCGTAAATGATGCAATCCACTTCGTATTCCCGACCATTAGCAATAACGGAAGTCTCAGTAATCCGTTCGACGCCTTTGGCATCGGCTACGTCGATCAGATGGACGGTTTCGCGGTTGAAGGTCTCGAGATACTCATCGTTAAAAGTTGGTCTCTTACAGAATTGCCGATACCACGGTTTGAGCTTTTCTGCTGCTTCTGAGTTTTCGACGGTTTCGTCGACGCGGCTGCGGATTTCGTTCATTTTTTGAAAGTCCGCAATTTCAGACCGTAGTGCGAGTTCCTCTATGTCGAGATCGCCCGCATCTGATTGTCGAGCTCTTAGCGCTAGTCCAATTCGACGCACGATGTCAGTCCAGCCATCTGCTACCAAGTCTTCGCCTAGATTCTGACCTGCTAATGTTGCTGCGAAGTTCTCCCTTCTATTTCGTTGCCAGCCTGGTTCAAGTGAGTCATACCAAGCAGAATCAGTTGGTTTGTTGCCTCGGAGATCTACGGACGACGGAGTACGCTGGAAGACATAGAGTTCGTTCGCGTACTCGCCGAGGAATGGAACACACTGAATCGCTGTCGCGCCGGTGCCTATTACGGCAACTTTCTTATCCCAAAGTCGTGCGAGGCCACCGTTGTGGTCGCCGCCTGTGTAGTCGTAGTCCCACCTTGATGTATGAAAGCTCTTTCCACGAAAACGATTGATGCCAGGTATTCCGGGTAACTTGGGACGATTTGCCGGACCAGTGGCCTGAATCACAAACCGTGTACGTATCTTGTCGTGGCGATGCGTTGACACTTCCCAAAGCGCTTCGTCTTCCAACCACTTGACTTGAGTGACGCGAGTTCGGAAGATTGCTCGATCGTCTAGCTCGAAGTACTTACCTACACGTTTTACATGCTCGTAGATTTCCGGCGCGTACGAGTACTTCTCCTTAGGCATATAGCCTGTCTCTTCCAAGAGTGGTAGGTAGCAGTATGACTCGATGTCGCACTGTGCGCCAGGATAGCGATTCCAATACCACGTGCCACCGAAGTTTCCACCCGATTCGATGATGCGAAAGTTGTCGATCGCCCTCTCTTTTAGCCTTGCGCCCGTCATCAGTCCACTGAATCCAGCGCCGATCACGACCACGTCTAGAGTAAGTTCTAGAGGTTCACGCTCATAGTCAGGCTCAACGTACGGATCCTCGACTGCATATCGTGCGAATTCGCCTTCGGCTTCTAAGTACTGTGCCTCACCGTCTTCCCGCAGACGGCGATCTCTCTCCTCACGATACCTATTGCGTAATTGCTCAGGGTCAAAGTCCAGATCAGGGAACAGGTTGTGCAATCTCTCCCTCTCACTTGCCACGTTTTTCTGTCTCCTATCGATCGATGAGCGACTGAATGCAAGCGACCAAATATAGTGATTCGGTTTAGTAGTGATTTCCGGGAGAGACTGAAACTAAATAGGTACACAATTTCGTGTCCTTATGATCAGGATTACGTTGTGTGCTTGAGCATAGATTGGTAGGGATGAAAGGCGATCGAATCGTTGTAATTGGAGGCGGGATTGCCGGTATGGCGACAGCGGCTGAGCTAGCCGAAAACTTCGACGTCACGATCGTTGAACAAGAGTTTCAACCGGGGTATCACAGCACTGGTCGGTCTGCTGCAGTACTCCATCTAGCATTCGAGAATGACGTTGTTCACCGCTTAACCCGTCTTTCAGAAACGTTCTACCAATCGCCTCCGGTTGGATTTGCGCGTTTAGCTGAACCAATTGATCACATCGCATTCGACACGCAAGAGCATCGTGATCTAGTTGAGTCGTTCGTGGAGAATTGGATCGAGAGATGCCCCTGGCTCACGCTGCTCGATTCAAATGAGATTCATACCCGAGCGCCATTGCTTGGTAAGCAACAGGTCGTAGGTGCACTCGACTCAAAATCTATGCGACTGCACGTCGATGCGATCTTACAGGGATATAGACGTCTGTTCGGAGAAAAGAACGGCAAGTTTCTGCCTTCGAGACGGGTTCTCGATATTGAACGCACCAAGTCAAATTGGCGATTGATGATTGATCAGTCTAATCCGATTGAAGCAGATGTGCTGGTTAATGCTGCAGGGGCATGGGCGGACCAAATTGCGACCATGGCAGGTATCACGCCAATTGGACTTCAACCAAGGCGACGAACGGGCGTAATCGTTGATCCTCAAACTGACTGTACGAACCACCCAATGTGCTATCGTGCATCAGGTGGCGTTTATTTCAAACCTGAAGGTCCGATGTTGATGGTCTCACCAGCCGATACAACGGATACAGTGCCATGCGACGCTCAACCCGAAGAACTTGATGTCGCGGTGGTCATCGACACCTTGAATCAATGTACGACGCTCGATGTGAAACGACCGGTCAATACGTGGGCAGGTCTTCGATCCTTCGTGTCAGACGCACGACCGGTGATCGGCTTTGACCCGTCAGACGAGCAGTTTTTTTGGGTGGCTGCGTTAGGCGGTTTCGGCATTCAAACGGCACCGGCGTACTCGAAGATTGCCTCATCGCTCATTGCCGGCCAAAACGGTGTCAATCTCGATTTGGTGAGCGCTGATGAATTGTCACGCGAACGGCTTTCGACTGCCGCTTGATGAAAGCACCTTTGGCGCTGTCGAAATAAAACGAATATTTGTAGTCTCAGTTCATTAACATAGGCGTCGCAATGGTTCAAGGCGACTTCGTGTGGCACATCGACTATCAGTACTCATCGGCGCTCTAGGCATCATGGTTAGCACTACCAGTTTCGCGCAGCAATCAGTCGCGGATCTCTCATGGATGACAGGTTCCTGGGCTGGTAAGCTCGGGCCGAGCACCATCGAAGAAACCTGGACGACACCGAGTACCAACTCGATTCAGGCGTCAGTGAGGATATTGGCGGATGGCGCCGCGATCGTTCATGAATTTATTGTTATCTCACAGAAAGAGAACAGTCTCGTCCTTTCATTACAGCAATGGGGACCCGGCTATGTTCCACTCGGCCCCGCAACAACAATGACACTCTCCGAGATGACTGAAAATTCGGTGACCTTTGATGCGCAAGAAGGCGCGGCGATCAAGCGCCTGACGTATCGGCGAAAAGATGAGCAAACCTTCGAAATCGCTGTTACGACGCAAGACGCTCCCGAAATTTTGATCGTATTGACGGCGTCAACTTAACTCGTCGAGGTAGTTTCACGAGCGCCGTATGCAGCATTGCAGGATGAATCGTTCTCTGCGGGAGAGTGCATTCTGACGGCCAGCGGGGGAGCGAATCCGCCAAGGGTCTGGTGTTTGGCTTACGGGATTCATTCACGAATAAAGCTTGGTCTATACCTCCAATTGAGCACAACACGGGCCGTCTGGCAAACGACTAAAAACGAGGTTCTGGAATCGAAATGTCGCAGCGTTACCCCAATGTTCGGATGAGGCGTAATCGCACGGATGATTTCATTCGTCGCCTTGTCGCGGAAAACAAGCTATCCATCGACGATTTGATCTATCCGATATTCATTGTCGAGGGTTCAGCGCAACGTGTACCAGTCGAGTCGATGCCCGGTATTGACCGCTTGTCTGTAGATCTACTAGAGGAAGAAGTCGTCGCACTAAAAGCGCTTGACATCCCTGCGATCGCTTTGTTTCCGTACATCGAGCCAGAACTGAAGTCGCCTGACGGCCGTGAAGCACTCAATCCTGACGGCTTAATTCCCCGCGCAGTATCGGCTGTAAAGGCTGTGACGCCTGAACTCGGCGTGATCACCGATGCTGCTTTGGACCCCTATACCTCCCACGGTCAAGACGGCATCATTGACGAGAACGGCTATGTGTTGAACGACATTACGTTGGACATGTTGAATCAACAAGCAGTCGTTTGCGCGAAAGCAGGCGCTGACATGATTGCGCCTTCGGACATGATGGATGGTCGGGTAGGCACGATTCGTGAGAGCCTAGACAATGAGGGGTTTATTAATACGAAGATTCTTGCTTATTCCGCCAAATACGCATCAAAGTACTACGGACCATTTCGAGATGCTGTTGGCTCTGCAACGATGCTCGGGAGTAGTAACAAAAAGACGTATCAAATGGATGTAGCAAACAGCGATGAAGCCTTGCGCGAGATCGCACTGGATCTTGACGAAGGCGCAGATATCGTCATGGTTAAACCTGGACAGCCGTATCTCGATGTGATCAGAAGGGTAAAGGACCGATTTGGTGTTCCGACATTTGCCTATCAAGTAAGTGGTGAGTACTCAATGCATATGGCGGCCATCGAAAACGGATGGCTTGAAGACGAAGTCATACTTGAGTCGTTACTCTGCCTCAAACGTGCGGGCGCTGATGCCGTTCTCACCTACTTTGCTAAACGCGTCGCGGAATCGTTGAAGGCGGGAACCTGAAGCGTAACACGCCGTTCAGGATGTGAATCCCTACGAAATCGACTCGCGAATCAAGATGCTCAAGTCCGTAAGCGCTCTTGTGCGGCCTTCACCGCAACGGCGACGGTATCAGGTGCCGTTCCTCCAGGGTGGTTTCTAGCAGCTACTGATCCTTCGAGTGTCAGACAATCGAAGACAGATTCCTCGAACACGTCACTCAGTTCTTTCAGGTCTGTAAGCGACAGTTGGTGCAATTCCACGTGACGCTGATCTGCGATGGCTACGGCTTTACCGCTGATTTCATGGGCGGAGCGAAATGGCACACCGTGTCGTACGAGCCAGTCCGCCAAATCGGTCGCAGTTGGATGCCCTTGCGCAGCGAGTTCGAGCATGCGTTCTGTGTTAGGAGACATGCCAGTTACCAACAGCGTCATTGCTTTGATGCACTGAGATGTGGTGTCCAGAGCATCGAACGTGGCTTCCTTATCTTCTTGGTTATCACGGTTGTACGCCAGCGGCTGACCTTTCATCAGCATGAGTAAACCGTTGAGATGACCGATCACGCGACCAGTTTTGCCTCGAACCAATTCAGCAACGTCGGGATTCTTCTTTTGAGGCATGATGCTTGAACCGGTGCATAACTCATCAGGCAAGGTTATGAATCCAAATGCCGGCGTATTCCAGAGGATTACTTCCTCGCAACAACGGGAAAGATGCATCATGATTGTGCTCAAGACACCAACGAGCTCGATGGCATAGTCACGGTCGCTTACGCCGTCGAGTGAGTTGCGGCTGATTGCGTCGAATCCCATCGCTTTCTGGAACACGCTTCGATCGATCGGGTAGCTTGTACCGGCCAAAGCAGCGCTGCCCATCGGTGACACATTTGTTCGGCGTTGCCAGTCAACGAGCCTTGAAACATCGCGGTCAAACATCTCGAACCATGCCATCAAATGGTGACCGAATGTGATGGGTTGTGCGTTCTGTAGGTGGGTAAATCCAGGCATGATCGTGTGGGTGTGGTCAGCGGCCTGTTCCAATAATGCCGTCTGCAACTCGACTAGCGAAGCGCACAGATCATCGCCGCTTTCTAGCAGGAATAACTTGAAAGCGCTTGCCACTTGATCGTTACGTGAGCGTGCCGTGTGCAACTTCCGTCCAGGTTCACCGATTGATTCAATGAGCTTTGCCTCGATATTCATATGTACGTCTTCAAGCGACGGATCCCAGGGAAAGTCATCGGCTTCGATACGTGTGATGATCTTCTCCAGACCTTCAACAATTGCGTCGTATTCCGATTGGCTTAGAACACCAGACTCGAGTAAGGTTTTGGCGTGAGCTTTCGAACAACGTGCGTCGACGACGCCTAGACGCGAATCGAAATGAACTGACGCCGTAAAAGACTCGACGAATGCGTTGGTCTCGCCTGAGAATCGGCCGCCCCAAGGTTTATTGGTCGTCATGCGTTTTTTTTGTTAGCGGTTCTGCAGTCGAACGTGGCGGTAAGTGTAGATGTCTGTACTCACATCATCCCCAATAATTGCAGACGACCTCACGTGTAAATCGCATTGAAGATGCTCTTAACCTAATGGCTCAACAGACCATTCGTATCGCTACGCGACGCAGTCGTCTTGCGATGTGGCAGGCCAATCACGTGAAGCGGCTCATCGAGAACCGCAATTCAGGCTTGAACTGTGAGCTGCTACCTATGAGTACGTCCGGCGACGTCCTAGTGGATCGCACATTACAAAGTGAAGGAGGGAAGGGACTGTTCCTCAAGGAACTAGAGCAAGCGCTGGTTGACAATCAGGCGGACCTCGCGGTTCATAGTATGAAGGATGTCCCAATCCACTTGGAGGTGGGATTAACCTTAAAGAGCATTGGTGAGCGTGGCTCCGCCCAGGACGTTTTCGTTAGTAATTTTGAGATCTATGAGTTGCCAGTTGGCTCGAAGATTGGTACTTCGAGCAGTAGGCGGCGTGCGTTGCTTGCTCATGTTTACAAGAGGAGCGAAATAGTTCCCATTCGAGGCAATGTTGAGACACGACTCCGTAAATTAGATGAAGGTGAAGTAGATGGGTTGGTACTTGCCGCTGCAGGCTTAGAGCGGTTGGAACTCGAGAAGCGGGTTCGTTCGATTTTGCCGAAGAACGTATTCGTACCTGCTGTAGGACAAGGCGTTCTTGCGGCTGAGTTTCGCGATGATCGTAAGGACATACTTGCCTTACTTTCGGAGCTCAGCGATCCCGATGTTGAAACCACGTCGCGCGCCGAGCGCTTGGTTGCTGAAATTGTTGGTGCTGATTGCGCAGGCGCATTTGGTGTACATTGCGAGAAAGTTGATCTCGTATACAAGCTGACGGCAATCGCGCTGTCGGATTCAGGTGAGCGAGCAATACAAACTGAGATCGAACACAAGGATGCGCGCGCGGCTGCCGAGGAGGCAGGTCAAAGGTTGTTGAAACTTGGTGCCGCAACCTTGCTTGGTGCAACATGACCGCAGTGTGGATTACACGAACTGAGCCTAGCGCATCAGCGATGGCGAGGTACTTCCGACGTGTCTCCATTCGATCATGCATTGCACCGCTTCTGGCTATCGAAGGAGTTTCAGCGTCGCCACCAAAAGAATGTTTCGATTTGGCGGTTTATCTATCGCAGCACGCAGTCCGTTACGCCGGAATTGATGTCGTGAAGGCGCAGCGGCACATGGCGATTGGTGCTACGACCGCGCGCGCCGTTAGTCGATTGGGATTCACGTGCGAACTCCCTGAGCGACCGAGTTCAGAAGGGATTTTGGAAACCGTCTCGACTACCTTGCGCACTGGTTCTTCCATTCTCATCGTATGTGGTGAGGATGGCCGGAACTTACTACGAACTCGTCTCGCAGAATTAGGCTACAAAGTTCGAGTATGGTCTGTGTATCGTCGTGTGTGCAGCTCAAGGAAACCAAGATTAGACGACGAAATTGACGTGGTTGAACTAAGTAGTGTCACGTCACTTCAAACGTACTGGAAAACAGTACGACAACGTGCATTGACTAGCACGGAGGATCCCACTCTGATTGTGCCGAGTGCGCGAATCGGAAAGCTAGCAAAACTACGGGGATTCGAGAGAATTCATGTCGCCAGGAATGCTTCACCCAGCTCGTACTCACGTGTCATCCGAAAGTTGAACGAACATGGCTGAAATCGAATCTACGCCTATCCACGACACGATGACTGTTTCAGCCGAACCTAGACGCTGGATCTGGTCGATTTTGACGGTAGTTCTACTTGCTGGTGTCACGATCGCAGCATTACGTTGGCAGGAGCCGTTGCGCACAGTAATAGATGACTACGTTGGTGTGGAGGAAACGGTAGAGAATATCGTGGTGATTGACGAATCGTCGCAACATCTCCGAAAGTTCGACGACGCAAGCGAAGTTCCTACCAACGAAGTCTCGCCTGAAGCGAAAGTCGATGAATCAGATTCTCCTGCCAACGAGAATCTCGACACTGCGCTAGCGCCTCGAGTTTCAACTGACGTTTCCGGTCCCGTTTCAGTTGCTGAACGCGGTCTAATCGACGCAATACAGCTTGAATTGCTCAAGGCATTGGTACTTGTTGATAAGGAAGATGATTCAACTTCTGCAATCGCTGCGCTAGAGCGTGCGCGAACTCTTGCTATCGTCAACCGAATGAGTAACACTCTGGTTCGCGCGCTCGAGCAAGCGATTTCGGAAGTTACCCGTTTTAGCCGCGCGGATCTTGAAATCGTCCTCGAGCAGCTTAACGAATTAACGGAAGTAATCGCTGCGATGAATATCGACGTGACTTCGAGCCGATCCAATATTTCACAACCTAATTCGTTCGCGGTACACGACGAACCAGAATCGCAAAGCTTTTGGGGTGAATTAGGCGATGGATTAAGTCGCGTATATCGTGTTCGTCGCGTGGACGTAGAAGCAACCCCTAACAACGAATCCTCTTTTGAAGCCGGACTACAACTGAGGTTGATCGTATTGTTGGAGCGCGCGAGAAACGACATTCAGAGAGAAGATTTCGACGCTTACCGAGAGACACTACGCAGGGCGATTGCGAGTGTTGACGCGCGCGTCGACGAAGGTGTTCAAGTTTTGGACTCGATTCGCGACGAACTAGCGGTATTGATGAGTCTTGATCTTGAATCGCCATACGAGTCCATTCGCGCTGCGCTCGATGAGATAGTGGACGTACAACCGGCGCAGCACGCTGAATTCGAGGATCCCCAATGATGGTCGTGCGGGTCATCGTCGTACTGGTAATCGCTGTATTGGCTGTTTTACTTGGATCGTTGATCGCTACCGACGCTGGCTACGTCGTAATAGGTCTTCGTGGTTGGGAGATCGAAACCACCGTATGGGCGGCAATCGCGGCACTCCTGTTAGTTGCTGGAGTAGGTTACCTTTCTTTTAAACTCGCACACACGTTATTGTTTCAGAACTCCAAAATCGCGGATTGGTTTGCCACGAAACGATCTTCGAATTCGCAACGCCAAACTATTCAAGCGATTGAAGAAGAAACAAACGGAAACACCGTCGAAGCAATTCGTTTGTTGGTTGCAGCAGCTAGCCAAAGTCCTAGTCCGGTACTGCATTACCTTCGTGCGAGCGAACTCGCGTCCCAAATTGGAGCTGATGAAAAAGCGTCAGAACTTCGTAGGCACGCTGCAAGACTCGGTGATCCTAAACTACACGTTTTTCAGCGATTTGAAGAAGCCCGCGAGCTTTTGGGGCAGAAGGACAAGCGCCAGGGCTTACGCGAGCTCAGGAGGCTTTTAGAGCAACATCCTCGATGCGCGCCAGCTTTGCGCGTGTTGGTCCAGCACTGTCACGAAGTCGAGGATTTTGTAGGCGCGCTCGAGTACCTGGACGTGTTATCGCGACTTTCCTACATATCAGACGAGGAAATCGACGAGCTAAAGAAGACAAGTTGGATCGGCCGGATTCGGCAGGCAGATCCTCTTGCGATTGCGAAGGTCTGGCACGGCGTTCCACGCAAGCTGAAGTACGAACGGGATCTGTTGTTGGCGTATGTCGACGCACTATGTGAAAAAGGAGACACAGACAAAGCAATTAGTGAACTCGAACGTTCACTTAGTCGACGATGGGAGAGCCGATGTGCGCACACATACGGACTACTTCAAGGCAATGCTGAAAAACAGTTAAAGGTAGCAGAGGGATGGTTGGCCGAGCACTCGGACGATGCACTGCTGCATCTCACGGTTGGTCGCTTAAACCGACGCCTCTCTCGAAATGAAATTGCGCGTACGTGCGTCGAGCAGAGTGTGAGTTTGGGAGGCGGTATGGCAGCGGCGCTAGAGCTTGCCGAACTACATTTTGAAAGCGGCGCTACCCAACAAGCAAAAGAAGCGTTGGCTAGCGTGAAGCAAGACCTCGCGAATCGCTAAACTGAATTAGTTGATTTTCATCGACGCGAAAAACTCATTGTTGGTTCGCGTTTCTTTCAATCGACTTATCACGAATTCAAGCGCTTCAAGATCATCCATTTCATCGACCAGTTTCCGAAGAATCCAAACGCGTTGTCGATCGTCGTCACTTAGAAGCAGTTCTTCACGTCGGGTACCCGAACGACGAATGTTGATAGCAGGGTAAACACGACTTTCGGCCATGCGCCGTTCAAGGTGCAATTCCTGGTTACCAGTCCCCTTGAATTCTTCGTAAATCACCTCATCCATCCGCGAACCGGTTTCCACAAGAGCCGTCGCGACAATAGTGAGGCTGCCGCCTTCTTCAATATTTCGCGCAGCACCAAAAAAGCGCTTAGGTCTCTCTAATGCATTCGCGTCGACACCGCCGGTCAACACACGCCCTGTGGTCGGTGTCGCGGTGTTGTACGCTCGCGCCAAGCGCGTGATTGAGTCAAGCAGGATTACCACATCGCGTTTCTGCTCAACAAGCCGCTTTGCCTTCTCAATCACCATTTCGGCGACTTGGATGTGCCGTTTGTGAGATTCATCAAACGTACTCGCCACCACTTCTACATTGACGAGACGTTTCATCTCGGTGACTTCCTCAGGTCTTTCGTCGATCAACAACACAATCAACGTGACGGCTGGATCGTTCGCAGTAATCGACTGGGCGATAGCCTGAAGCATAAGCGTCTTGCCAGCCTTGGGTGGCGACACGATTAAGCCACGCTGGCCTTTACCGATCGGCGCGATGAAGTCGACGATTCGGCCGGATAGATCTTCGGTACTGCCATTGCCGCGTTCTAAAGTAAGACGTTCGGTAGGAAATAGTGGTGTTAGATTCTCGAACAGAATCTGACGGCGGCGTTGTTTGGTATCGACCTGCTCTTGATTGATGTTGTCGATTCGCATGAGCGCGAAGTAACGCTCACCATTACCGTTGCGCGGGGCGCGGATCTTGCCGGAGATACTGTCACCAGTTCGTAGACCAAGACGACGAATCTGGGTGTGAGAGACGTAGATATCGTCTGGTCCAGCCTGGTAGCTGGTGAATGGTGAACGTAGGAAACCGTATCCGTCGTCGTGAATTTCCAACGTACCTTCACCGCGAACATCTTCGCCTTGTTTCGTTAGTTTGCGCAGAATGCCTAGGATGATTTCTGGTTGTTTAGCGCGATGAAGATGCTCAACGCCGTGTTCTTCAGCGATAGTGAGTAGTTCGTCGATTGGTTTTTGTTTAAGGTCTGATAAATTCACCATGTTAGCTTGCGTAATCGAAGGAAAAACGTTGCGCAGCGATGGCGCAATGGAGGAAAGTAAAAAGGATTTGACAACCGTCAGAACAACGGTCGCGCTGGCGTAATGCCTTTGGTAGGAAGGATTTTAGCAGCTAAATAACCGTGTGCGTCAAATGTTTTTGCGAGTTGGGTTGATCTACCCTTGTAGCCACAATAATTTAGCCATGACATTTCCCCAATTTAAAGCATCGCTACTAGATCGCACGCGAGGCGTTCAGATGTTGTGGTTCGCGTGCGCCATCATTCCATTTTGTGTGAACGCTGAGATTGCGTTTCGTGAAGTAGCTACCGAAGCCGGTGTCGATTTCGTTCACGAGAGTGGGGCGATTGGCATGCGATGGACGCTGGAAATTACAGGCGCGGGTGTTGGTTTGTTGGACTACGATGGCGACGGTAAACTGGATATTTGGGTCGTACAAGGTGGACCACTGAAAGATCGCACCGGAGACTTACCGAGCGATCGCCTATATCGCAACATCACCGAAGGTTCGGAGCTAAAGTTTCAGGACGCGACGAAAGCCGCAGGCCTCGGTGCGGACTCGTACGGTATGGGTGTCGTCACAGGAGATGTCGACAACGATGGGGACGTGGATGTCATCACGTTGAATTTCGGCAGAAACCAGCTGTTCCGCAACTGGGGAACACGTTTTGAAAAGCGTGTCGACGAAGTTCACTTAAAGCGCTCGGAATGGTCGATTTCAGGGAGTCTTGCGGACTTGAACGGGGATGGCTGGCTTGATCTCTTCGTCGCTAACTACATGGAATTTCCGCCACTTGAGAAATACAAGGTTTGCCGACGCTTGTCCACGCGAAAAGGTTATTGCGCCCCTAGTAATTTTGATCCGACTCCAGATCAGCTGTTGTTAAACGAAGGGAATGGTGTATTTCGGGACGTGTCGAAAGAGTTTGGGATCGCGAGTGCACGTGAACGAGGAATGGGTGTGGTTGTCGACGACCTAAATGGCGACGGTGTGCCCGATATTTATGTTGCGAACGACATGGCGATGAACTTTCTTTGGGTGAATCAAGGCGGCAGCCAGTTCGCTGAAGACGCCTTACTCAGCGGAGTCGCAGTGAACGGACACGGCATGCGCGAAGCGAGCATGGGCGTTTCGGTCGCAGATTGGGATCAGGATTTCGATCCGGATTTATTTTTGACGCACGACATTAAGGAGAGTAATACACTCTATGTCTACGAGCATGCGGGGTGGTTTTCTGATCAATCAATTCAGTCGGGATTAGCCCCGTCAAGCTTTTCCAAGACCGGCTTCGGAACGGTGTTCTTCGATGTGGAAAACGATGGCGATCTGGACTTATTTATCGCCAACGGGTCGGTTTCGATGATTGACGCGCAGCTTGCGAAGCGAATAGAACCACCATTACGACAAACGAATCAACTTTTTGTCAACACTGGTACCGGAAAGTTCGAAGAGAACGACGCGACGACGCTAAGTCAATTTGAGGATGTAAGCCGCGGTGTTGCGATGGGTGACCTCGACAACGATGGCGATGTCGATCTTGTCGTTTCGAACAACGACGGTCCTCTTCGGATTCAACAGAATATCTCGACCAGCACCCACGGCGAGGCAAATCACTGGCTTGGCGTGCGTTTATTGACCTTAGGTCGTGACGCATTCGGTGCGGTTGCGTGGCTTGAAGGCGACATAAAGGAACGAAAGGTCGTGCGTACTGATGGGAGCTACGCTTCTGCACACGATCCGCGCTTGATATTCGGACTAGGTGATAGCGCTACGCTACCAACATTGCACGTGAAATGGCCAAGCGGCGCGAATCAAACGTTTTCAAACTTGGCAATCGACAGGTACCACGTCTTGACCCAATCTGAGCAGTAAAGTAGGTGCTGTTTAGAGCGAGATTCATCTTAATCGCAATTGCGGTGGTGTTCACGACGCCACAAACCGCGAACGAGATTTATCTTGAAGGCATTGAAGAACCGTTTGCAACCATCGCAAGCGCGGCCTATGAAGCGGCACTCAAAAGCGACGTTAATTTGAGTCCAGAATTGGTCGCGAACAGGTGGGGTGAACTCGGTATGCTGCTACAAGCCCACAACTTGCACGAACAGTCGATCGCAGCCTACTCGAACGCTCTGACGGAGCTCTCAGATCCGCGCTGGCTCTACTTACGAAGCATTGCATATGGGGAATTGGGTCGCGTGGAGGAATCCATTGACGATCTCGTCTTGGTGACAAGTACGATGCGTGAGGTCGCGATTATTTGGTATCGCTTGGGACAAGCATTGTTAAAAGCTGGTCGCGTTGCCGAAGCCAAAGAAGCATTGACCACCGCGCTGACACTGGATGAGGATTTGGCGATTGCTCATATGACGCTCGCAGATGCCCAAATACTCGACGCCGAATTTGTGAACGCTAAGGCTTCGCTCCAATATGCATATCGACTCCAACCACAAGCTGGTCAGATCGCGTACCGTATGGCTTTAGTGGAGCGCGAACTCGGTGATCTGAATTCAAGCCAGATGTGGTTGGGTAGACGAGCTAATCAGTTCACACCTGTTGTAGAAGATCCGATGTTGTCCTTGGTGGCGCAATACAGCACGAATCCGACGTTTTTCATATCCGCGGCACGTCGAGCATGGGAACGAGGCGATCGTGAAACGGCGTTGGAAGCGTACCGTCAAGCCATAGCGCTTGAACCGCAAAACGTTCAGAACTTAATTGGCTACACGCGATTACTGACTGTATTGAATCGATATGACGAAGCGGAGAAAACGCTTGATACGCTTGAGCAAGTCTCGCCAAACGAAGGTATGCTCTGGTATTTCCGAGCGGTCGTCTTCTTAGAGAAAGACTTAGTCCTCGAGGCACAGAACGCCATTGAAAAAGCGATTGCCATTGACCCCACTCCGGAAGCGCGGAATCTCGAACGTGAAATCGCCGAATTGCGGAAGTACGACTGACTCAAGATCGATTTCTGCGGTTTCGTTGTGTGTTCAATGTAGGCAGAAAACACAGTTCGCATGAATGTATGGCTGAGAGACTACGCGACACATTTCCATACAATTTACGTAGCAACTAACACGAAAGCGCCTGCGAATACACCGCATTTGATGTGACAGCGACCCAACCATCGCCAAGGCTTTCCCTGTTACTCGTTGTTTTGGCTCTATCCTTCAACGTGGCATCGCCCGCGCAGGACGACGCCATCGCGGAAGAGACCATTGCTGCTCGAACCGATCGCGAGTATCAAATCGAGGAAGAACTGATCGTGCAAGGTACACGGGATAGATTGAAAGGTCCTCGTCAGATCCTAAGAGGTTATGACTCACGAAACATGGGCGGTTACTACTACAAACTACGCATGTACGAGAAGGCGTACCCGTATTTACTTGAATCGGCGCAGGAAGGGTTCAAAATGTCTCAAGCCCGCCTAGGATATATCTATCAGAAAGGCCTTGGTGGTGTCGAACGAGATTGGGTCAAAGCGGTTGGTTGGTTGAGTGTCGCGGCGTCAAGGCATTCTCATCCGGAGATCATGAACTACTGGAAGGATCTGAGATCGAAGATTCCAGAACAGAACATGCCAATGGTCGAGGACATTACTGAGGAATATGTTTCGAGGTACGGGAGTAAGGCAACAGGTGTCACGTGTGACATCAACCGGGCCGCTGGTACGCATATCGCTCATATGAGATGTGTCTACGACGATGAGATCGAGTATCGTGACCCCGCTGATACATTAGGAATTCCGGGTGTCGAAATCGATACGACTGTAGGCGGAGGTGGCTCGGTGCCGTTCTAATGGTCATGACCGAGAAGGCGACGAATTCGATTCAGAAACACACAACCGACTTTGATAGCAGAAAAAGTCAATGAAATTGAGGGTTCTCAAACGATGAACATTACGAAACAATGGATCAGGCAGACGCTTCTGATCTGCTTCGCCATAGCTATAACCCCCACTTCGCTAGCGGTAGGTGAAGGCACTGACGAGGCTTCGGCGGGACCAGGTCCAACCGAAATGGTCGAAATCATGAATGCCCACGTCACAGCAGGCCAGCTATATCGTAAAAAGAAATATGGCGAGGCTGTGGAGCATCTCGAAATTGCTGCAAAAGGCGGCATGAAACGGTCGCAGGCACAACTTGGCGCCATTCTACTTGGTATGACTGGGAGCAGTGACGTACCGCGTGATACCACGCGTGGAGTGGGCTGGCTGGGGGTTGCGGCGCATGGCAACACAGAACCGGCCTATCGCAAAACCTATGAGCAGGTCTACAACGCGATCACACCAGCGCAGCAACCAATGATCGATAAACTGGTTGATGGGTACGTCGCAAAGTACGGTCCGGACGCAACAAGTGTGTCCTGTGAACAGACGCGACGTGCTGGAACCAGAATGTCCCGACTGATCTGTACATTTGATGATCTGCACAAGTACCGCGACCAGCTGGATCCTGAGACTTTTGGGGCACTTAGCGCAGATGGTCAGATAACCGACTATGCGGAGAACTTTCGAAGCGGTGGTTTCGGTGGCACCGGTGGTTCCGGTGGTGGTAACTCCGGTGGTCCCGGCGGTGGCGGTGGTCCCGGCGGCGGTTTCTAACAGTTGAAGCACTGGCTCTGATCTGGTCATGCGGTGATAAGATTGTGATATTGACTGATGGTGTGTCGGCCGTGAACAACGCAATCCAGAAGCAACGTGCATTGATGAAGCGTTTTTCCGCCTTGATCATCCTACTGGCGGCCTCATTCACGATTATTGGCGCAGAACGCCATACCCAATTCGACGTTCCCGAAAAGACCAAGATCGAATCGGGCATGGAGCATCTGATCGTGACGGGAGAGGCAGTGGATTCGGTCGAGTCAGAACAACGAGCGTACCTCGACCATCGTCGCGGTATGTTCTTGTACTCGCGCGGCGAATATGCGGAAGCGCTTCCGTATTTAATGTCTTCAGCGAAACACGGTTACAAGGATTCCCAGGCTCGGTTAGCCCATCTCTACCTTCACGGTCTCGGCGGCGTTCGACGTAGCGATATAGTAGGTATTGGGTGGATGGGAGTTGCTGCTCATGGGGAGACGACGCCGATCATTCAACGTCATTACGATGAGTTAATGGCGGCTGTACCCCCGCACCACATGGATTCGCTTAAGCGTGTGGTTGAACAATACGTCGAGAAGTACGGTAATTTTGATCAGAACGTGGTGTGCGATGTTGCGAAACACGCAGGTACATTCATTGCGAAGAATCGGTGCTTTTTCGAGTACGAATTTGCCGTGCTATCCGCATTAGAAATTGCGGAAATGCAGGAATACTATATCGACAAGATCATTCCACCTGACCAATTCTCCTCTTTTGCGGGTTTAGATAACTTGACTACAGCGCCTGAACCCGTTGCCCCACCGATTCAGCGCCAAGGTGGCAACTGAAATCGTCTCGAATTAGGTTTAGGCCTACGCAATGAGAATTTTGTTCACGGCTGTATAGCTAACTAAGTACACCGACAGCAAGGAAGTCAATCAAGCCATTGTCGACAGCTTCAAGAACTGTCCACATACTCTGTGCGCTCATTGCAATTTCGAGTGAATTTGCTGAAGCTGAGATTTTTAAAAACGTCACAAGCGCTTCGAATCTAGACTTCGTCCATCAAAACGGTCAGCGTGGGCAACTCTGGCTAGCCGAGATTTTGGGTCCAGGGGTGGGCGTGCTCGACGTGGACGACGACGGTTTACTAGACGTTTGGGCCATACAAGGAGGTCCGCTCGATGCGCGCGACAAACTGCTGCCGTCTGACCAACTCTATCGAAACATAACAAGAGACGGAAAGTTGCTGTTCGAGCGAATAACTGATCAAGCGAACGTTGACGCGACCCAATACGGAATGGGAATCGCAACCGGCGATATCGATCTTGATGGTGACGTAGACGTTTTTCTCGCTAACTTTGGTGAAAACGAACTCTGGTTGAATCGTGGCGATGGTACGTTTGAATCTGCTGGCAATGAAAAAGGTCTGATTGGGACGGATTGGTCCATTGCCGGCTCATTCGCCGATGTCAACGGCGATGGTGCACTTGATCTCTACGTGGTGAACTATGTGAGGTTTACCACTGCGCTGCACAAAGAATGCTTGGGTATCTCCCTCAGATCCGACTACTGTGCGCCTACAGCATACGAACCAACCCCAGATCAACTCTACGTGAATCAAACCGACAGTACGTTCCGGGATGTCTCGATGAGCGCGGATATTCAATCAAGCGTCGGCGGCGGATTAGGTGTCATAAGCACAGATCTTGACGGCGATGGTCTTATTGACCAATACGTTGCAAATGATCCAACGGTCAATTTTCAATGGCGCAATCTAGGCAATGGCAAATTCGAAAACGTTGCCATGAACAGCGGTACCGCTGTCAACGGCGACGGCAAACCCGAAGCGAGCATGGGAGTCGATGCGCGAGATTTTGATCACGATTGTGATGTAGATCTCTTCATGACGAATTTGACGTCGGAGACCAATACACTTTTTCGAAATTCAGGTGAGGGTTGGTTTGTTGATGCGACAAATAGTGCGAAACTTGGTGCATCCAGTTACCCGTATACGGGATTTGGTACGGGGTGGGTGGACATGGACCTTGATGGCGATTTGGACTTGCTAGCTGCAAACGGCGCCGTGTCTCTCATTGCCAACGCGGACCGTGCGAGCGAACTCTCACCCCTTAGTCAACGCAACCAACTTTGGCTTAATGTAGGTGGTGGGCAATTCACCGAAATCTTGGATGACGAATTCGTTGAGAGTGTAGAGACTAGCCGAGGTGTTGCATTCGCCGATCTCGATAACGACGGGGATTCAGACATTTTGGTAGCTAACAATGATGGCCCGCTACGTGTTTACCAGAACGTCGCCTCCGCGAACAACAACTGGGTTGGCTTGATAGTGAAAGATCAGAATACCGTCGCGTATCACGCGACATTGAGCATTGTCGGCCAACGCTGTGTGAGTCGTACCGTTCGAACGGATGGAAGTTACGCATCCGCGAACGATCCGAGGATTGTCTTTGGTTTAGGGCAAGAGACTATTCAACCTCAAATTCGTGTAACGTGGTCGGACGGCGACACGCGAACCTTCGGTCCCCTGGCAGTTAATCAATATCACGTGCTGGCTCGTTAGATATGTTGCAAATGAAATTCCATCGTCTCACGCTGGTCCTGCTTTCAATGTTGCTAACCGTTCATGTTTGGGCTAAGGATGTTGAGACTGAACTGCAATTCCTACCTGTAGAGCTAGCAGACGACATTCGCCGTATGAAAGCACATTCGGAAGCGCAGTTAGAGTCGGAGACAGATCCTAACGCCCGTGCCGAAATCCTCGGACAGCTTGCTTTCATCTATCACGCACAACAGATGCTAGCGTCGGCAGAGCAAGCGTATATTGACGCATTAAGTAACGATGAGGTGTATGCATACCGATATCTACTCGCGATCATCGTGCTTCAAAGAGGTGACACAGCGGAAGCGATTGCACATTTAGATCAAGTTGTGCTTAGTAATCCAGACTACGTTCCTGCCTGGTATCGTCTTGGCAATCTCAAGCTACTTCAAGGCGATGTCGATGGTGCCGAGTCTGCGTTCCTCAATGCGCAACGAATTTACCCTGACTCTGCAGCCATCATGGTAGGTGTCGCGAATGTGGCTCTTGCGCGCGAAGATTGGACGGCTGCCGTTGAGCAACTTGAGAAAGCTGCGGTTTTCGCGCCGAATAACGGGCAGATCGCTTACAAACTCGTAACT
>LXNJ01000794.1_pt1 | contig 20463 bp, 16 predicted proteins | sample 809081 | NCBI WGS metagenome assembly LXNJ01 (sample SAMN04870510, study PRJNA318959) | sponge metagenome | biome: sponge; feature: marine sponge reef; material: water | host: Petrosia ficiformis | place: Greece: Milos, Mediterranean Sea | collected 2013-05-29 | depth 5-7 m | reverse complement strand
TGGCCCGGAGACCAGCCCTGGGACCCGAACCTGTTCAACGGCTTCAAGATGTCGGTGAACTGGGAGGGCTTGTCCCCCGAGGAGCAGGTGCGGCGCTGGCACACGCTCATGGACAAGCAGGACATGGAAGTGGCCATCTGCTTCCCCACGGGCTCGGGCAACATCGCCAAGAACCAGGAAGTGCCGTTCCAGGTGGCCGTTACCAAGGCCGCCAACACCCACTTCGCCAAGGAGTACAACGCGCTGTCGAACCGCCTGAGCTGCGTGGGCGTGCTGCCCATGAGGGCGCCGGAGGAGGCCGCCAAGGAACTCCGCCGCGCGGTCAACGAGCTCGGCCTCAAGGGCTTCGAGATCCTGCCCACGGGGCTCCCCATCGCGCTCGGCGAGACCTACTATGATCCCATCTACAAGGCGGCCGAGGAGGAGGGCGTGGTGCTCGGCGTTCACGGCACCCGGAACACGTCACGGGAGCTCGGCGCCTCCATCCTGAGCACCTTTGCCGAGGTCCACTCCTATGCCTTCACCGCCGGCATCCTGCTCCAGTTCACCAGCATGGTCTGCCAAGGCATCACCGAGCGGTTTCCGAAGCTGAAGGTGGCCTTCCTCGAGATCGGCGCCACCTGGCTTCCCTACTACATGGACCGGCTCGACGAGCATTGGGAGAAGCGCGGCGCCCACGAGATGCCGCTGCTCAAGCAGAAGCCCAGCGACGTCGTTCGGGAGTCCAACCTGTACTTCAGCCTGGAGTCCGGCGAGTCCCAGTTGGCCGCCACCGTGGACTACATGGGCAGTGACCATTTCGTCTACGCCTCCGACATCCCGCACTGGGACAACGAGTTCCCCGAGAACCTGCACCATCTCAGGAACCACCCGGACCTGTCGGACGAGGTGAAGGAGAAGATCCTCCGGAAGAACGCCCAGCGGCTGTTCGATCTGAACTGACGGGGGACAGTCGTCAGGGAGTGATGTTCGCGGCAGGGGCGACGGCCGGTCGCCCCTGCCTTTTTTCAGTCAAGTCGCTCAGTAGTTGAAGGTCTTCTTCAGCACCGGCTTGTTCGCCGCCGGTATGTCCACCATCTGCGCCACCAGCGTCTGCAAATCCTTGCCGTGGAGCGGGTTGATCTGTATCCGTACCTTGGCGGCGTCCTTGAGGAACGCCGGATCCTTCATCACGTTGGCGAAGGCCTGGCGCATGGTCTCCACCCGTTCCGAGGCCACCCCCGGAGGCATGGTCCAGGGCCGTCCCACGGAGAGCTGCTTGTTGTAGACCTCCAGGATGGCCTTCTTGTCGCCCTTGGCGAGGTCCGAAGCCAGCGGCACGTCCTTGAGGCCGGGGTGCTTCTCGCGCCCCACCTGCACCAGGATCCGGATGGCCTTCTTCTCGAACCAGTCCTTCTTGAGCGCCCGCAGCGAGGCGTAGCCCCAGCCGCAGATGCCGTCCACCTCGCCCTTGTCCACGGCCAGCGCGGTGGCCATGATGCCGCGGTAGCCCGAGGTCACCTTCATGTTGGCGCCCATGACGTTGTTGAGCATCAGCGGCACGATGAAGATGTCGGAGCGCGGCTGCGTGGCCGCCATCTTCACCGGTTCCTTTGCGCTGACCAGGTCCTCGGCGGTCTTGTACTTGCTGTCGGAGCGGACGAAGCAGGAGGCGGTCTCCTGCACCGGCGTGCCGATCCAGTTGAACTTCACCGGATCGAACCGCGCCTGCTTCACCCCCAGGGCCTGGGTCAGCGGCAGCGTGCGGTGGATCGCGCCCATGGTGAGGCCGTCCTTCTTGGCGATGTTGTAGAGCCAGTTGGCCGCCACCATGCCCGAGGCGCCGGGCATGTTCTTGACCACGATCCTGGGGTTCCCGGGAATGTGTTTCGAGAGGTGCCGCGCGGCGGTCCGCGGGTAGAGGTCATAGGACGTCCCCGCGTCCGCGGACACGACGATCACCACCTGCTTGCCCTTGTAGACGGCTTCGTCGGCAAGCGCGGCCTGCGCGAAAAACCCGAGCACCATCGAAGCCACGAGGAAGTTGCGAAGAAACGTCATCGTTGTCCTCCTTCTGTTGCGCCGTATTTCGTGAAGTCTTCCACGTGACTTGTCCTCCACTTGTGCTTCGTTTGTCAAGCTGGCCATAGCGTCCCGGCGTCCAAACCAACCCGCGTCGAAGGTCCGATTTTGTGTGGCCGGACGAATTGTGGCAATGTCGGCGGTGCCATCCGTGCGGTGTCGCCACGGAGCGGTTTGTCGGCGAAGCAAGGCCAGGAGGATAGGGCGGTGCTCATAAGGTACGTCGCCATGCGCCTCGTGCAGTTGGTCCCCATGGTGCTGGTGGTCACCGCGGTGGTCTTCTTCGTCATGAGGATCATCCCCGGGGACCCGGTCCTGGTCATGCTGGGCGCGGTGGAAGGGGCGCCGATCTCCCAGGACGTCTATGACGCCATGCGCCTGCGGCTCGGCCTGGACCGGCCGCTGATGGTCCAGTATCTCGACTGGCTGTGGGAGATGCTGCGGGGCAACCTGGGCGACTCCATCACCTACCGGACCCCCGCCCTGGACGTCATCCTGCAGCGCCTGGTGCCCACCGCGTACCTGATGGTCGGCGGCGTGATCATGGCCGTGGCCATTGCCGTGCCCGGCGGCGTGCTGGCCGCCATCCACAACAACACCAAGTGGGACCACTTCGCCACCGGTTTCGTCATCCTCGGCATCACGGTGCCGACCTTCTGGCTGGCGCTGGTGGCCATCCTCGTCTTCGCGGTGTACCTGGGCTGGCTCCCCGCCATCGGATATACGCCTCCACAGGAAGGCGTCGTGGCGTTCCTGCGGCACCTGGTCCTGCCCATGACCGTGGTCGCCCTGAACGTGGCCGCGACCGTCCTGCGCTTCCAGCGCCAGGACTTTCTCGAGCAGATGAATCTGGACTACGTGCGCACGGCCAGGGCCAAGGGGCTGGGCGAGAGGCTGGTGCTGTGGAAGCACGTGCTGCGCAACTCGCTGATGACGACCGTGACGGTGGTAGGCCTTCAGATGGCCTACCTGAGCGGCCTGGTGACCGTCGTCGAGAACGTCTTCAACTACCCCGGCATCGGTTTCCTGCTGTTGAACTCCATTCACACGCGGGATTTCGTGGTGGTTCAGGGAGTGGTGCTGTTCATGGTCTTCCTCGCCATCGGCGTCAATCTGGTGGTGGACATTCTGTACGCGGTGTTGGACCCGCGGGTTCGTTATCGGTAGGAGCGTCGGGTGGAATCCCAGGTCACATATCCTCCCGCATATCCTCCGGCCACCCCCGGGCCGGGGTTGCGCTTGTGGCGCGCGTCCCGCCGCGCCGTCAGCACGGCGCGCCACGACCCGCGGGCCGCGGTGGGCGTCACGTTGCTCTTCCTCTACATCATGATCGCCCTGGTGGGGGCGAGCTTTTCTCCCTACGATACCACCACGCCCGACATCAAGGTGCGCATGCAGGGCCCGAGCTGGGCGCACCCTTTCGGCACCGACCGCATCGGCAGGGATGTCGCGACCCGCATCATCGCGGGGTCGCGCGTGAGCCTGCACGTGGCCACGGGTGCCGTCATCGTGGCGTTGCTCCTCGGCGCGCCGCTGGGCGCCCTGTCGAGCTACGTGGGCGGGGCCTTCGATGCGCTGGTCCAACGCGTGATGGAGGGCATCATGGCCTTCCCGTCGCTGGTGCTGGCGCTGGCGCTGGTGGCGCTGGCCGGACCCAGCGTCGCCATGCTGTGGTTCGCCATCGCCTTCAGCTCCGTCCCGCGCTACGCCCGCATCGTCCGAAGCGGCGTGCTGACGCACAAGGAACGCGAGTATGTCGAGGCCGCACGGGCGATGGGACAGCGGCCCATGGGCGTCCTGTTGAAGCAGATCCTGCCCAACATCATGGCGCCCATCGCGGTGCAGACCACCCTGGACTTCGCCCGCGCCATCGGCGTGGAGGCGGCCCTCAGCTACCTGGGCCTGGGCCTGTCGGTGCCGTACATCAGTTGGGGCCTGATGGTGCGGGAGGCCCAGGACTTTCTCGAGGTGGCGCCGTGGCTGGCGGTGTTTCCGGGGATCGCCCTGGCCGGCGTCATCCTGGGCTTCACCCTGCTCGGCGACAGCCTGCGGGACCGCATGGACCCGCGCACGCGCCTGCCCTTGAACCGGCGCGGACAGTAGCGCGCCGGAGGGCCTTCCCGCCGCGCGGTGCAAGTTGACACTCATCCGGCGGCGGTGCTAGCGTCGCGGCCGAGTCATAACTCCGGTTGAGCCCGGTGAACAATCCGAGAGGAGGAGATCACGATGAAAGGCAGCACCCGGAAACGTATCGTGCGCGGCTCTTTGGCGGGCGTGGCATTCCTGCTGGCCGGTTGGGTCGCTCCCGGCGGCGGTTCGCTTGCATTATCCACGGCCGAGGCCGCGGACAAGCCCCGAATCGGCGGGACGTTGAAGTTGGGCAACGCCAAGGGCATCGGCACTCCCATCCCGTTCGTGGCCTTCACCTCCATTCCCGAGTACATCAAGAACAACATGTACGAACCCCTGGTCATGTATGACCAGAAGGGCGACATTCACCCGTGGCTGGCGGAGAGCTGGTCGCCCAACGCCGATTCCAGCGAGTGGACGTTCAAGATCCGCAAGGGGGTCAAGTTTCACAACGGCAAGGAGTTGACCGCCGAGGACGTGGTCTGGTCCGCCAAGCACATCATGGACCCCGCCAACGGCGCGGCGGGCCAGGGCCAACTGGCCGACAACGTCGCCGACGTCACGGCCGTGGACAAGTACACCGTGAAGTTCAAGTCGCCCGGGCCGCGCGGCCTCCTGCCGGAGATTCTCGCCAACACGTCAACCCTTCATATTGCCCCGGCCGGATCGCTGGCCAAGGGCCAGCAGAAGATGAAGGGCGGCGCGCCGCCGTCGGGCACCGGCCCGTTCAAGTTCAAGTCCTGGACCCCCGGGCAAGAGTTGCACGTGGTCCGTCATGACGACTACTGGGGCGGGGCCGCCTACCTGGACGGCGTCCGCTTCATCGTGATCCGCCAAAAGGCGGCCCGGGCCGCCGCGGTCCAGGCCGGCGACGTCCATCTGACCGAGCGCCTGGGGCCGACCTTCGTGCAGCGTATCGACAGCAAGCGCATCAAGGGCCTGCACTACATGCCCATCGGCGCCGCCGGGCTCAGGATTCTTACCTTCAACACCACGTCGGCGCCGGTCTCCGACCCGCGGGTGCGCCGGGCCATCGCGCTCTCGCTGGACAAGGCCGCGATCCTCGACGAGGCCACGTTCGGACTCGGCGTCCCGGTGCTGACCTGGGGCGTGCCGAACACCGACTGGGAGACGTCCCTCGGCTTCCAGTGGAAGCGGAACGTCGCCGAGGCCAAACGCCTGCTCAAGGAGGCCGGGTATTCGGGCCAGCCCATCACCCTGGGCGCCACCCGCGGCCAGGGCGACCCCTGGACCGAGCCCATCCTGCGGCAGGCGGCCGAGGCGGGCATCAAGTTCTCGCTCCAGAACCTGGGCGGAGCCGAGCTCATCAAGAAGACCATCGCCGGTGAGCTTCACGTCTCCGTCTACGGGGCAGGCGGGACCGGCGAGCCGCTGGTGGCCAACGTGCAGCACCTCGGCTGCACCGAGGGCAAGGCCGGCGTCAGCAACGTCACCAACTACTGCACTCCCGAGCTGGAAAAGCTCGTGACCCAGTACATGGAAGAGCCGGACCGGGCCAAGCGCCTGGCCATCTGGAACAAATTCGCACGGACGTACTTCGTCGACGAGGTCATCCACTACATCGTCGGGTGGTCCAACATCCGAAACTATGTCTGGCGCGACGAGGTGAAGAACTGGGAGCGGGGCCCCACGCAGGAATACTGGCACGCCAAGGGCGGCCTGTGGCGGACGTGGCTGGAACCGAAAAAGTAACGGTTTGAATTCCCTCCGGAACGTCCAGGGTCTTTCCCGTGGTCCGTGCCATACAAGCGGCGCCGATTGACAGCGTTATGGGGCCACAGTAGATTCGCCTCGTTGGAGGTTCAAGGCCCATGGCAACGCTCAAGATGAAATACGGCGTCGTCTCCGCGGACGATCACATCCAGGAGGCTCCCGATGTATGGACCAGCAGGATGTCCAAGGCGAAGTTCGGCGACGACATCCCGCACATCGTGGAGTTGCCGGACGGCACACAGACCTGGTCGCTGGGCAGCAACGCCAAAGGGTTCGGCGGCCTCGCCCGGGTCTCCGGCGTCAACCCCAACGTGAAGAGGTGGGAGGACGTCCCTCGTTCCACGTACATGGTTTCGGAGCGCCTCAAGGTCCTGGACCAGGAGGAGCTCGACGCCTCGGTGCTCTTTCCCAACATCATCGGCATCACCAACCAGAACTTCCAGAAGGAAGGCAGCGAGGCCTTCCGGCTGGCCTGCATCCAGGCCTACAACGACTGGCTTATCGACGAGTGGCAGGACGTGACCCCCCGGTTCATCGCCCAGTGCGTCACCCCCATGTGGGACGTGGACCTGTGCGTGGCCGAGATCCATCGGGCGGTGAAGCGCGGACACAAGGCGCTGGTGTGGCACGGCGCCCCCCACATCCTCGGGCTCAAGCACTTCAACGATCCCTACTGGTACCCGGTCTATCAGGCCTGTTGCGACCTGGACGTGCCCATCTGCCTGCACTCCACCGCGCTGCCCGCCCTGCCGCCCTGGGAGTCCCTGGAGAAAAGCGCGCAGTTCGCCCTGGGCGTGTCCATGACCTTCGTGAGCCACATGGAGATCGTCTCGAACATCCTCTATTCGGACGTGTTCGAGAAATTCCCCAGGCTCAAGACCATCAGCGTGGAGAGCGGCGTGGGCTGGCTTCCCTACCTGCTGGAGGAGCTGGACCACGAGTTCGAGGAGCGCAAGGTTGCGGAGAACTCCACCCTCACGCGCAAGCCCAGCGAAGTCTTCCGGACCAACATGTGGGCCACCTTCTGGCACGAGCGCCACGGCATCCGCAGCCGCGACGAGATCGGCGTGGACAAGATCATGTACTCGGTGGACTACCCCCACGGCACCACCACGTGGCCCAAGTCGGTGTGGTGCCGGACCCACTCGCTGCAGGACGTGGATTCCGCGGAGGAGCGCAAGAAGATCCTGATGGACAACGCCATCGGGCTCTACAAGCTCGACGTGGACGAGTCCGAAATCGACCAGCCCCTTTACGAGCCCGGCCCCATCACGGTCGGACCTCGGCCCGAGGCCGCATAGGCCGGACCACAGACACGAGAGCGGGCTACTCCGCGTACGCGGGGTCGCCGTAGGTCATCAGCTCGATGAGATTGTCGTCGGGGTCGCGGAAGTACAGGCTGGTGCCGACGCCTCGGGAGCCGGTGCGGGCCACCGGTCCCGAGATCACGTCAACTCCCGCCTGTTGAAGGAAGTCCCGGGCTTCCTGCACGGTTCCTTCCCAGCGCAGGCAGAGGTCCGCGCTTCCGGTGGCGTAGTTGGGCGCGTGCGTGGGGCTCTCCGTGGTGTAGCGGTCCACCACGTACAGGTTCAGCTTCTGCGTCTCGCTGATGCGGATGATGGGACGCTTGCCGCGCCCGCCGGGACGCTCCTGCCAGCCGGCATCCAGCCCCAGCTTGCGATAGAAGGCGAAGGTCTCTTCCAGGTCGTTGACCACCAGGACCCAATGATCAATGGCTGCGATGCTCATGGTCTATCCTCATTGAATCGGTTCCGATACGTTGATACTTCGAGAGTCCGTGACGCACGACACTAGGGGAATCGGATCGCGATTTCAAGGGAAGGACGCCCATGTGGGAAGCGGCCCTCAGCGCGGTAGAGAACATCTTCGGTTGTCCGTGTGTCGCTGAAGTGATCCCCCGGAGCCTGGCCTTCCTGGTCCTCGGCGTCGTCATGGGCCTCTCACTGGGCGCCATCCCCGGCCTCGGCGGGCTCGTGGGCCTCGCCATTCTGCTGCCGTTCACCCTCGACCTGGACACCCTGAGCGCTTTCGCGGTGATGATCGGCCTCATCTCGGTGACCACCACCTCGGACACCATCCCGTCGGTGCTGTTCGGGGTGCCGGGCACCGCGGCGTCCCAGGCCACCATCCTGGACGGCCATCCCATGGCCAAGAAGGGCGAGGCGGGCCGGGCCTTCGGCGCCGCCTACATGGCTTCCATGATGGGCGGTCTCTTCGGCGCGCTGATCCTCGCCGTCTCCATCCCAGTGCTCCGTCCCATCGTGCTCGCGTTCAGCGCTCCGGAGTTCTTCATGATGGGGATGCTGGGCATTTCCATGGTGGCGGTGCTGAGTGGCGGCGCCCCCCTCAAGGGGCTGGTGGTGGGCGCGCTGGGACTCATGGTGGGCATGGTGGGGATGGACTACCAGGTGGGGGAGATGCGCTGGACCTTCGGCCAGCTCTACCTCTGGGAAGGGGTGCCGCTGGTGCCCGTGGCCCTGGGCATCTTCGCCATACCGGAGATGGCCGACCTGGTGATCCGGGGCACCCGCATCGCCGACGTGCCCAAGGATGCATTGAGAGGCGTCACCGTGGGCATCCGTGACGCCTTCCGTCATTGGTTCCTGGTGCTGCGGTCGAGCGCCGTGGGCGTGTGGGTGGGCGCCACCCCGGGCCTGGGCGGCGCCGTGGTGGACTGGTTCGCGTACGGGCACGCGGTGCAGACGGAGCGCGGCGCCCGGGAGTCCTTCGGCACCGGCGATGTGCGCGGCGTCATCGCGCCGGAGAGCGCCAACAACGCCAAGGAGGGGGGCTCGCTGATCCCGACGCTGGCCTTCGGCGTGCCCGGTAGCGCCGCCATGGCGATCCTCCTCGGGGTGTTCCTCATACAGGGGATCAGCCCGGGTCCGGACATGCTTACCAAGCACCTGGACGTCACCTACACCATGGTCTGGAGCATCGCCATCGCCAACATCTTCGGCACCGGCCTGTGCCTGCTCCTCACCAACCACCTGGCCCGGCTGGCCAACGTCCGCGTGCACCTGCTGGCGCCGCTGGTGATCGTGGTGGTGTTCCTGGCCGCGTTCCAGGCCAAGCGGCACTTCGGCGATCTGTTCCTGCTGTTGTCGTTCGGGGTCCTGGGATGGCTCATGAAGCGCTTCGGCTGGCCCCGGCCGCCCCTCATCCTGGGCCTGGTGCTGAGCAGCGTGCTGGAGAACTACTTCTTCATCGCCGCCAGCCACTACGGGGTGAGTTGGCTCTGGCGCCCCATCGTCCTCGTCATCGGCGCCCTCATCGTCACCAGCCTGGTGTACGGCCAACGGTGGACCCGGACGGGCATGGCGCCGGACGAGCCTGCCCCCAAGGCTTCGGGGTTCCGGTTCCATCTCGGCGTGCCGGTGCTGTTCACCCTGGCCATCCTCCTGCTGGTCCTTGCCGGCGTCGTCACCGCCCGCGGATGGCCCGCCCAGGCCCGTCTCTTCCCCCTCGTGGTAGGGTTGGCGGCGGCGGGAATGTGCGCGGCGCAGTTGTTCCTGGATCTGTTCCGGGTCCCCGGGAAAGGCGCGGGCCGCATCATGGACCTCGAAGCGGAGACCGGCGTTCCGGGCCGTGTCGTCGCCCGTCGCGCCGCCGACATCTTCGGCTGGATTCTGGGGCTCCTGACCTCCATCTGGGTCATCGGTTTCCTGCTGACCGTGCCGCTCTTCATGTGGCTGTACCTGGCGCTACGGGGCCGGGCCGGGTGGCGGCTCTGCCTCGGCTACACCGCCCTGGCGCTGGCGGTTCTGCTGGGGGTGTTCCATTACACGCTCCACATCCCCTGGCCTCAGGGCGTGGTGGCCGGCCCGCAGGAGGTCTTGCTGCAGTGGTTGGGCGGGTAGCAGCGTGCCTTCACCGCGCCTGGCTGGCGATGAATCCCCGCAGCACCTCGTTGAACTCCCTGGGGTGCTCGCGGAAGGAGAAGTGGCCGGCCTCGTTGATGATGTGCATCCGTGAGCGGCGCTCGCGCATGCACAGGGTCTCGAACAGCCGCATACCCTGAGACAGGGTGGCGGTGGGATCGTTGTAGCCCCACACCAGCAGGGTGGGCTTCTGCATCCCCCGGTCGCGGATCCAGCCCAGGGTCTCTTCCTTCTGCATCGAGTGCCGGGTCAGGAACAGGCTCTTGCGCAGACCCTGGGTGATCATCTTCTCCACGCTCTCCCGGTACTTCGGCAGTTGCCCGATCTCGGTCACCGCGTCGAGCCAGTCGTCGGTGACGTGGGCGCCGCTGTAGGAGTAGCGTTCCAGCACCCATCGCTGGCTTTCCCGTGACAGCCTCGGCTCCGGAGTGTCGGCGAAGACGATGTGGTTTCGCCCGAAGCCCGGGGCCAGAGTGTTGGTGTCCACCGGAATGCAGGACTGCACCAGGTCGGGCCGTTCCAGGGTCATGCGCGCCGCCACGTAGGCGCCGCGGGAATGGCCCACGACATGCACCCCGCCAAGTCCCAGGGATTCGAGAAAACCGATGGCGTGGTGGATGGTCGCGGCCATGGTGTAGTCGGCGTCGCTGGGCGGGTTGTCCGTCAGGCCCTGTCCGAGCTTGTCCACGGCGTAGACGTGGAACCACCGGGCCAGGGCGTCGAAGTTGAGCGCCCAGTCCACGCTGCAGTCGGCCGCGTCGTTGGACCCGAATACGCCGCCGTGAATCAGAACGACGTTCTCACCGCTGCCCTTCTCGAAGTAGCGTGTGCGGATGCCGTCCACGTCCACGAATTTCTCGTCTGCGGATTTCACCGAGGGTTCCTCCTGCATGCGATGAAACGGTCTTCATGGCGCTTCCCGGCTCGGCCCGGCGGCGGGAGGGGGGTTCCGGGCGCACGGTGGCAACGCAGGCCGTTCTTGGTTAACTACTGTCCTGTCCATCATAGGCCCATGAGAAACGTCGACGCAAGGAAGGATCGATGATCACCGCACACCAAAAGATCTGCGAAGTCCTCGCGGAGGCCGATATCGACTTCGTCTTCGGCATTCCCGGCGGAAGCGCCATGCGCATCTTCGATTCACTGGCCGGTCATGGGGGGCGGGTCCGGCCTATCCTGGTGCGGCACGAGCAGTCGGCGTCGGTGATGGCGGACATCTACGGCCGTCTCACCGGCAAGCCGGGTGTCGTCCTCGGCCAGGGGGCGTTTATCGGCACCAACGCCGTGTTCGGTACCCTGGAGGCGCAGCTCGCGGGTTCGCCCATGGTGGTGCTGGCCGATACCACGGAAGGCGGCGACTTCTCCCTCAACCCCCGCAACGCCAGCGGCTGGGGCCACTACGGGGCGTTCGACCTGAGGAAGCTGCTGGAGGGGATCACCAAGTTCTCGGTCCTCGCGGCGACCCCGAAAGAAGCGGTGCTGGGCTTGCAGATGGCCATCAAGCACGCCGTCACCGGACGGCCGGGACCCACCGCGGTGGTGATGCGCCAAGCCGCCATCGCGGGCGAGCTGGACCCGGACAAGCCGCCGCGGGTTCACCCGACCCGGCACTGGCTCCGGAAGTCCCCGGTCATGCCCGCCGTGGAGGAACTGGTGGCGGCCATCGAGCTGCTGGAGGCCGCGCAACGGCCCGTCATCATAGCCGGGAACGGGGTCCACGCGGCGAAGGCGTACGACGAGTTGGCGGCCATGGCCGAGTTGCTGGGGAGCCCGGTCGCCACCACCTACAACGGCAAGAGCACGTTCCGGGAGGACCATCCGCTGGCCCTCGGCATGATGGGCCGTTACGGACAGCCGGTGGCCAACAGCGTCATACGGGAAGCGGACACGATTCTGGTTGCGGGGTCCCGTCTGGCCCCCAACGATACCAACAGCGAGCGGCTCATCGACCCCGGCAGACAGAAGCTGATCCAGATCGACATCGAACCGCGGAACGCCGGCTGGTCCTATCCGGTGGAGGTTTCCCTCATTGGCGACGCGAAGGCGGTATTGAAGCAGCTTTTGCAGATGGGCGGGGAAGGGTTGCAGCGAAAGGACCGTCAGGCGGCACCGGCGCAACTCGAGCAACGCAAGCGCGCGGAGAAGTTCTTCGACAGTCCGGCACTCCACTCCGATGCCGTTCCGATCATGCCACAGCGGTTGGTCAAGGATCTCAACGAAGCCCTGGACCCGGAGACCATCGTCACCCTCGACGCCGGCAGCAACCGGGTCTGGATGGCCCACTACTTCAAGACCCGGGCGCCCGGGACCCTCTTCGTGCCCGGGGGCCTTGCGGGCATGGGCTGGGGCGCGCCGGCCGCGGTGGGGGCCAAGTTCGTTTACCCGGACCGCCCCGTGGTGAACGTGAGCGGCGACGGGGGTTTCTCCATGTCGGTGCACGTCATCGCCACCGCCGTTCAGTATGAGCTGCCCGTGGTCTTCGTGGTCATGAACAACTCGGCGCTGAGCATGATCGCCACCGGAGACCTCGGCGGCGATTCACCCGCCGCCTTCAATGACACCGACTTCGCCGCCATCGCCCGGGGCTTCGGCGCCGAGGGCTTGCGTGTCCGGAACCCCGCGGAGATTGCGGACGCGGTCCGGGAGGCGTTGAAGAGGGGTCGGCCTGCCGTCATTGACGTGATCACCGACGGCGCGGAGGGCCTCAAAAGCGTCAGCAGCGGTGCGACCGTGGGCTGAAGGTACATCGATAGTGTCGCATCGAAATTCTGCTCCGGCACCAGAAATAATCTGTTGCAACACGGGAAAAACTGATATCATAAATGGTATGAGTGATTTCCGGTTCAACATACCCTCCACCAGTTCGTTGATCGCGTTCGAGGCCACGGCTCGGCTCGGCGGCGTAATACGGGCGTCCGACGAATTGAACACCTCTCAGTCGGCGATCAGCCGTCATATCCGCAATCTGGAAACGGTGGTCGGCGAGAAGTTGTTCCGACGCGAGGGCCGAGGCGTGGTGCTCACGGCAAGCGGCCAGGAGTACTATGCCGCCGTCAAGTCGTCGCTGGATGGCCTGCATGGCGCCGCCCACGGGCTCGGTGGTAGACCCGCGAACCTGGTCATCGCCTGCACCCAGGAGGTCTCCCACTTCCTGTTGATGCCGTTCTTTTCGGAGTTCAGGCGGTCTCTCGAGAAGGACGTCGCCCTACGCGTGCTGACATGCGACTACGACATGGTCGATTTGATTTTGCCCGCTGGGGTCGACATCGTTTTCGAATACTCGGCCGCACCCACCGATTCAAGCGCGGTCAAGGTGCTGGACGAAGAGGTCGTCCCAGTCGCCTCGCCCGCCTTCCTGAAACGGTTCGAGCGGGTGCTTGCCAGGCATCCTCGACGCTGGTCCGAGATACCCCGGTTGGCCCTGGCCCCGTGTGACCCGAGTTGGGCCACTTGGACGACATGGTTCCGTGCCCACGATTGCGACCCTCCGAAAGCGCCGGAAGAATCATTCGAGACCTCTCTCTTGCTGCTGGAGGCGGCCGTCAATGGCGAGGGCATGGCGCTGGGCTGGAACGGCTTTATGAACGGCTATCTCGCGTCCGGACGCCTGGTCAGACTCAGGGACGATTGGTTGCGTTCACAGATCAGCCTGTATGCCGTCCTGACCGAGACCGGATACAACAACCGAAACGCCGCCCAGTTCCTGAAGACGCTGGCGGTGCTGAGCGAGGAACTGGCGGGAACGAGACAGGGATCCCCGCAGCGACAACCCACTCGCGGACACGGGCCGTTCGTCACCCACTTGTGAGGACCGGACGCCGGGCGGCCGGAACAGATACCCGACGAAGGCTTCCCTCTCCCGTTAACCGGACTCTTCCTGGCGGGCGGCGGCAAAGAAGCGCCGCAGGACCCGGCTCAGGTTGAAGGCGTCCGCCGCGCCCGCCAGTTCCCGGACGGAGTGCATGGCCCACTGGGGCACCCCCACGTCCACGGTGCGGACGCCGGTCTCGGCCGCGGCCAGGGGGCCGATGGTGCTGCCGCAGGCCACGTCGCTGCGTACCACGAAGGTCTGGACCGGTACTCCCTCGTCGGCCGCCAGCCGCCGGAAGACCGCGGCGGTCTCGCTGTTGCTGGCATAGCGCTGGTTCGCGTTGATCTTGATGACCGGGCCGCCGTTCAACAGCGGACCGTGGTTGCCGTCGTGCCGGTCGGCGAAGTTGGGGTGGACGCCGTGGGCGTTGTCCACCGAAATCAGCGTGGACCGGGAGAGGGCGCGGTTGCGGTCCTCCGGCGCCGGCAGCAGGCGTTCCAGCATCTGGGTCAGCATAGGCCCCCTGGCCCCGGCGGCGGTGGTGCTGCCCACCTCCTCGTGATCGTTGCAGACCAGCAGCGCCCCGGTGTCGCCTTCCGCATTCAGCAACGCGCGCAGCCCCACGAAGCAGCTCAGCAGGTTGTCGAGCCGCGCCGACGCGATGAACTCCCGCGCCAGGCCCACCAGGGCCGGCGGTTGCGTGTCGTAGAGCACCAGCTCGTGGTCCAGCACCCGGCCGACCTTCGCGCCGGCGTCCGCCTCGAGCCGCTGACGCAGCAGGGTCTTGAGGTCGAAACCCTTGCCCTCACGGCCCAGAACGGGCGGCAGGTAAGTCTGCGCATTGATGGCGCGGTTCTCGTTGGCCTCCCGGTCCAGATGAATGGCCAGACTGGGGATTACGGCCACGGGTTGCTCGAAGTCGACGAGCCGGTGCGCGATGAGCCCGTCGCGGTCGAGATAGCTCACCCGTCCCGCCATGGACAGGTCGCGGTCGAACCAGGGATTCAGCAGCGCTCCGCCGTAGACCTCGACGCCCAACTGGAGATAGCCGTTCCGGTGAGACTCGGGTTGCGGCTTGACCTTGAGGCACGGTGAATCGGTGTGCGCGCCCACCATGCGAAACCCGCTCTCGGGCAGGGTGGCGCGAGCGGGCACGATCCAGGCGATGATGGACGAGTCGTTACGGGTGGTGAAGTAGCGTCCGCCGGGCTCCAACCGCCACGCGTCGGCTTCGGGCCGAGGCTGGAAGCCGGCGTCCGTCAGTCGCCGCGCCATCTCGCGGACCGCGTGAAACGGCGTGGGCGACACGGCCAGAAAGTCCATCAGTTCATGGTTGAAGCGTTGTTGGCTCATGGTCGCTCCGGCATCCGGCGAGCCCGGATGTTCCGGCGTGGCGCTCAGGAAAGTCGGTATTCTCTCTCCGGGTTGGTCACGGCAATCGTCTGGATGGATTGTCGATCCAGGCCGGCCTTTTCGAGACTGCCCAGGGGGTCCGGGTCCCCCGGCGGGAACGGCGCGTCGCCGCCGAGCAAAATGCGTTCGATGCCCACCAGGTCGCGCAGGAACTGTAGCGCTTCGCGGTTGTGCAGGATGCTGTCGTACAGAAAACGGCGCAGGTAGGCGCTGGGCGCGTGCGCCGCCCGGTCCCCGGTGACGTCCCGGTCGGCGGCGTGGTGCATGCGGTCGAAGCGGCCGATGAGATAGGGCAGGTTCCCGCCCCCGTGGGACAGCAGGAGGCGCAGTTTCGGGAAGCGGTCCAGGGCGCCGCTCAGGATCATGGAGCCCGCCGCCAGGGTGGTGTCCATGGTGTAGGCGCAGGTCTGGTTGAGGCTGAACTTCTCCGCCCGGGGCAGCGGCCGGGGCAGGGAAGGGTGCACGAACACCGGCACGTCCAGGGTCTCGCAGGCGCTCCAGAACTCGTCCAACGGAACTTCGCCCAGGTTCCTGCCGTCGACGTTGGCGGTGACGATGACGCCCACCGCGCCGTCGCCCACGCAGCGCTCGAGCTCCCGCGCCGCCGCGGCGGCGTCAACCAGCGGCGCGGAGGCCATCCAGGAGAACCGCTCCGGACGCGCCGCGCACAGCTCGGCGATGCCGTCGTTCAGGATGCGGTGCCATGTGCCGCAGCGGGCGCCGTCGAGGCCGTAGCCGAAGATGTCGGTCCATACCGAGAGGATCTGGCGGCCCACCCGTTGTCCGTCCATCTCCGCCAGCCGTGCGTCCAGGTCCAGCAGGCCGGGAAGGAAGGGACGCACCTCCAGGCCGTCGTCGAACCGGCAGCAACGGGCGCCGGCAGCCCTTTCCACCAGCGTGACGCCGAGTTCCCCGCCCCTCGACGCCAGGGTGTCCAGGACCGCCGGCGGGACGAAATGCGCGTGGACGTCAACGGCGGTCACGGGAACGGTCCATCAGAGCCTTTTCCTGGCCCCCGTCGATCTCGATCATGGTGCCGTTCACGAAGTGCATCAGCGGTGACGCCAGCATGACCACGAGGTTGGCCACCTCGTCGGTTTCGGCAATGCGTCCCAGGGGGATGGACCGGGGTGCCAACTGGTCGGCCATCTCGTAGGGGAGGTCCATGTCCCGGGACATGGCCTCCACCAGACCGGCCCAGCGTTCCGTGCGGACCGGACCCGGATTCACCGCCGCGAAACTGATGCCATGCTTGCCGTACTGCCCGGCCAGGGATTTGGTCAGGTTCTGCCCGGCCGCGTTGGCCGCCCCCGGCGCCACCTCCCAGTAGGAGGTCTTGACGCCGTCGTTGCCGATGAGGTTCACCACGCGTCCACCGCCCTGCTCGCGCATGATGGGGAGCGCATAGCGCATGCAGCGGACGTACCCCATGAACTTGAGCTGCAACGCCAGCGCCCAGTCGTCCTCGGTCAGGTTCTCGATGACGCCGCCCGGCGCCGCGCCCGCGTTGTTCACCAGGATGTCGATGCGCCCCAGCGCTTCGGCCGCGGCCTGGATGAACCGGCGGGCGTCCTCGTCCCGGGTCAGGTCCGCGGTGATGGGGACGATCTTCCGGCCGGTGGCGCCGGCCACCGCCGCGGCGGTTTCTTCCAGCGGCCCCGCCCGCCGCGCGCACAGGGCCACGTCCACGCCTTCCCGCGCCAATGCCTCCACGATGGCCTTGCCGATACCCTCGCTGCCGCCGGTGACGACCGCCGTCTTGCCCTGAAGCTCCAGGTCCATGTGCCTTCTCCCGTCAGTCCGCCTTGCCCGTCGTGCCGGGCCGGTCCTTCTCCGCCGCGAACAGTCCGCCATGCGTCTCGCGCAGGGCCACCTTGGCCACCTTGCCGAGCTCGTTGCGCGGGATCGCGTCCACCGCGATGATCCGCTTGGGCACCTTGTACGGCGCCAGTTCCGTCTTGAGATAGCCGATGCACGCATTTTCGTCGAACGATGCGGAAGTCGGGGACTCCACCACCGCCACCACGGCCTCCCCGAAATACGGGTGCGGCACGCCGAAGACGGCGGAGCCGGCAACACCGGCGGCCCGGTCCAGGGCGTCCTCCACCTCCTTGGGGTATACGTTCAGCCCGCCGGAGATCACCACGTCGGTTTCGCGTCCCAGGATGCGAATGCACCCCGCATCGTCGATCTCCGCCACGTCGCCGGTCACGAACCAGCCGTCGTCGGTGAACGCCTGTTCCTCGGGCCGGTTCCAGTAGCCGGCGCAGACGTTGTGGCCGCGGGTCTCCAACACACCGGTGGCGGCGGATTCGAAGCGCCCGTTCTCGTTGGCCACCCGCGCGCGCACGCCGGGCAGCGGCCAGCCCACCCAGCCGCGCCGTCCGGCGGTGCCCGGCGGGATCGCCGTGATGATGGCGGCTTCGGTGGAGCCGTAGCGCTCGATGATCTCCATGCCCGTCACCTGCCGGAACCGGTGCGCGATGTCCGGCGGCAACGGCGCCGAGCCGGAGATGGCCAGGCGAAACGCGCCGGAGACCGCCTCGCCCAGCCCGGGCTCCTTCAACAGCCGGGCGTAGTGCGTCGGCACCCCCATCATGACGGTGCAGCGGGGCAACTCCCGGAGCACCGCTTCCGCCTCGAAACGGGGGACGAAGCAGATGGCGCCGCCCGCCGCCAACATGACGTTGATGGCGGTGAGGAGTCCATGGGCGTGATAGGCCGGCAGCGCGTGCAAGAGGACGTCCTCGCCGCCCAATCGCCACACCTCCGCCAGCGCCCTGGCGCTGGCGGCCAGGTTTCCGTGGGTGATGAGAGCGCCCTTGGGCCGGCCTGTGGTCCCGGACGTGTAGAGGAGCGCCGCCGGCGCGTCGTCGGGCAAATCCACCGTTTCCGCTCCGGGGCCGGATGCGCGGGTGAGGTCGGCAAAGGAGCCCCGGCTGCCGCGGAGCCCCTCCATCCGGAAACCGTACCGTGCGGCCGTGGCCCCGAACCCGGCCGTTTCGTCGGGGTCGCAGACGAACAGAACGGGTCGAGCGTCCGCCAGCAGCGCCTCCACCTCCCGCGACGTGTAGGCGGTGTTCATGGGGTGAAGGATGGCTCCCGCCTTGAAACAGGCATGGGCGAGGAATACGGCCTCGACGCATTTTCCGACTCTGACCGAGACACGGTCGCCCGCCTTGACGCCGCAGGCCGTCAGGGCGGCGGCGGCCTTGTCGATGGCGGTCAAGACCTCGCCCGTGGAGAGGGAAGGGCCATCCGGCAAGACGAAGGCGGGGTCGAGACTCGTACGGTGGCCGTACAGGGCGTGAATGAGATTGCCGCTCGTCAAGGTCGGCCCTTTAAGGAATGCAATTGACCGACCGATCTAGAACCAGTAGATTCTACTCGAACGAAGGGATGTGTGATGGAGGCATTGAAAGAATACGCAGGGGTGGTGACGGCCCTGGTTACGGTGATGGCGGCCCTCGGTGCACTGGGTTTGTGGGCCATCAATGCCCAGGTCACGCCCGAGATCAACCGGCTGGAAGGACGGATCGACGGCAACCAGTTGCTGCTTAGACAGATCGACCGCAAGATTGACGCCAATTTCGAAGGCCTGAATGCGAGGTTCGAAGGCATTGATGCGAAGTTTGCAGTGATCGATGGCAAGTTCGAGGCCATCGATGCGAAGTTCGAGGCGATCGACGAGAGGTTCGAAGCGATCGACCGGAGATTCGAGGCCATCGATGCCCGGTTTGAGCGCATCGACGGCGAGTTGAAGATCATCCGCAACGACATCAAGACAATCCTCTTGAGACTTCCAAACAAGACAGCGGCTCCATAGACCGGTCAGCGGCCCCGGAACTGGGGCTTGCGCTTCTTCTCGAACGCAGACAAGCCCTCGGCGTAGTCGGCGCTGGCATCCGCGTCGAGGGACGGCCGGCGGAGCGCTTCGCTGCCGCCGTCCTCCCCCCGCGCCAGGGCGTCGAGCGCGGTCTTGGCCGCGCGCACGGTCAACGGCGCGTTCCCGGCCATGGCGCGGGCCAAGCGCCGGCCTTCCGCGATCACGGTCCCGGGCTTGACCAGGCGATGCACGACCCCCTGGGCGTGGGCCTCGCGCGCCTCGCACCGCTGGGCGCCCAGGAGCAGCCCGCGGGCCGCGGAGTCCCCGAACACCCGCACGAAGCGGGCGATGCCGCGGGAATCGTAGCCGAGCCCCAGGCGCGCCGCCGGCACCATGAAGTAGGCGTCATCCGCGGCGATGCGGAGGTCGCAACCGCAGGCCAGCGATGCGCCGGCGCCGACGCACGGGCCGGCGATGCAGGCCACGGTCGGCTGCGGCACCGCTTCCAGCGCCCGCAGGGCGCTCTCCACAAGGTCGTCATAGGCACGGGTGGCGCCCGGCGCCCGCACGCTGGCGAACTCCCGGATATCGGCGCCCGACGAGAAAACCGTGTCGTCGCCGGCCAGCAGGACCACCCGGGTGTCGTGATCGTGGGCGAGGCCCTTGGCGAAGCGGCGCAGCTCGGTCCACATGGCCGAGGAAAGTGCGTTGCGGCTGTCGCCGCTGCAAAGCCGCAGCTCGGCAACGCCCCCGGCCGTGGAAAGCTGCATCGCTCCCGCGGCCAACATCTCGTCGCTCACATCTCCCTCCGATGCGCCATCCACGCGCCGTCGGCGACGGCGCGGAACAGGTCCGCCAGCGCCGCGTTGACCGCCGCGGGCTCTTCCAGCGTCAGCGTATGGCCCGAGCGCGGGACCACCAACAGCGCGGCCATGGGCGCGGCGCGCTTGAGAAACAGGCTGCCGTCCAGGCACGGGTCGTCCTCGTCGCCGACGATGACCAGCAACGGGACTTCGAGGCGCGACAACGGCTCCTCCATGTCCCACAGGGTGGGCCGCCGGCCCTGGACCTGAGACATGGTGAGGGCCAGTCCCGTGGCGGAATGGTCGGCCAGGGTCTTTTCGAACTCGGCGAAGCCGCGGGGATCCTTGGCTTCGAACGGCTTGCGCATGGGGTAGCGGGCGTACTTGGCCGCGGCCTCGGCCATGGGCTCTTCCCGGAACATGTCGGCGATGTCCGTGCACATGGCCGCCCGTTCCTCCCGTTCGTCCGGATTCGAGCCCCAGCCGCAGCCGATGGCGGCCACGGACAGGCACCGCCCGGGGTCGTGAATGGCCACGTGGAGCGCGGTGTAGGCGCCCATGGAATGGCCCACGATGTGGGCCTTCTCCAGGCCGAGACCGTCGAGCACGGCCACAACGTCGTCCCGGGCCGTGTCCTGACCGTACGCTTCGGGCGCCTCGGGGACGTCGGACGGCAGGTAGCCACGGGCGTCGAAGGCGATGCAGCGGTGGGAGCGCGAGAAGAACCGCATCTGGGGCTCGAAGCTCCGATGGTCGCCCGCGAACTCGTGTACGAAGACAATG
>LXNJ01000793.1_pt1 | contig 20473 bp, 25 predicted proteins | sample 809081 | NCBI WGS metagenome assembly LXNJ01 (sample SAMN04870510, study PRJNA318959) | sponge metagenome | biome: sponge; feature: marine sponge reef; material: water | host: Petrosia ficiformis | place: Greece: Milos, Mediterranean Sea | collected 2013-05-29 | depth 5-7 m | reverse complement strand
CTTGCTGCAGGGATTTGAGTTCCTTGAGCTGTTGCGCGTCCATACCAGCATACTTGCGCTTCCAGCTGTAAAAAGTGGCCGTGGTGATGCCTTTGTCTCGACAGATGTCCACCACCTTCATTCCAGAATCGTACTGGTGAAGCATAGATACTATCTGTGCCTCGGTAAATCTGCTTTTCTTCATAATTTAAAATTAGTTGATTTTTAAATTGTATGAAAAATAGGGAAGCCTTCACGCTTACCAACTTTTCTTCCTCCGCTCGGGCTATTCCGATTATTGGGACTTGTCGTCCGAGGTTTCGTTGAAGGGGTATGACTTCGTCGATTGTTGTAGTGCAAGCTACGTGCCGCTGTCGATCTTCGTGTTGTCGTTCTTCTATATCGGTTGTAGTGGGCATGACGTCTGTAGTGATGTCTCCTCCAAACTGATCTTCTGTAACGAGGCCATGGTCTATACCATGCCGGATACACGCCCCAGACAACTGATGAGACCCAAAGGACATAACCAGGTCGATAGACTCCCCAAACAATAACTACGGCTGGTGGGGGAGGGATATATAAGTTATCGAGGTCAAAGCTCGGACCTCCGGAGCCATTGTTCCCGTCAGGTTTTTCATACGGTTCTTTACTTCCGCCTATTTCGACCGTTCCAGTTTCGGGTTCAAGTATAATCTCCTCGCCGTAAAACTCAGTTTCTCCCACCAATTGAAGTGTAGCTTCTGTTTCACTAATTTTTTCCATTTCGACGGTACAAATGGTTTGTAGATTATTTTCTCCTACAACGGCATTAATAATTGCCGTATGCGCGTCCCCGTCTTGGTATTCCGTTATTTTTAAATAATCAGTTGTTCCATCCCCGTTGAGATCAATATTATTAATGCGGGCGGGTACTTGAATCATTAATCGCTTTTTCAAATTCCTCAAAGACAGCAACCTTATCAGCGATTTCACCCAAGGAGTATAAGTCAAAATCTTCCAACGCTTTAATAGTTACGGAATCAGTGAATTCTTCTTGGGCTAAAAGAGTAATTGGCAGTAATATCAAGAGCAATTTCTTCATTTTGTAAAGTAGAATTTGATTCTTTTAGATGTTCGCATCAATGTTAGAACAAGAAAGTATAAATCAATATTAGTATTATGGTCATTAGAAGAACAATGCCAACTGAAGTCAATCGCTGATTTCTAGCTTGGGTACGTCGTTTATGTCTTCTCTTTCTGAGTTTTTGAAATGCCATCGGTTAAAGTTCGACATTTTACTGGTTGGATTACTTTTCAGTCCAAATACGTTTTATGGTCCTCCAAATCGGGTCTAATTTTGCCGAAAAAAAGAAAACCCCAACACATAAGCGATGAGGTTTAAGTGGGACATACTGGATTCGAACCAGTGACCTCTTGCCTGTCAAGCAAGCGCTCTAAACCAACTGAGCTAATGCCCCTTAAATCTTTATAGAGCCAAATAAATGATTCGCACGGCACGCACTCCCGAGCATCGGAACACCAAGTGCCATTATCAGTTGACGAAAATACACAAGAAAATGGAACTAACTCTTTCTGGTGGGACCAATTCTGGGGATTAGGAGTGGAGTTTCTGTCTTGTCCTAAAATTTGGTTGTATTCCTCTGCCTCAAAACCTTCAATTGGGGTACTATCAATTTTAAGTTCAGCACAGGCATTCATCGCATTGGAAAGGGCTATGTATGTTTGACGCGCGGTCCAATCATCCCTTTCAGAAGACGTCTTCGAATTGAGCTTTTTCTTCACAAAGTTGGAATACCCTTCTAAGTCCTTGGTATCTAGATTTTGCACTTCGGCTTTTAAGCTTACGTACTCATCTACGCCTGAACTTAAGTCTCCGCTGAAAGCACAAAAGACAAACAAATGAGATGCATCAGTAATGGCGGCTTGTTCCCAGGATGCCTTTCGCAAATTCATTCGCAAGTCGGAGTTTTCAATCTCCAACACCTTAAATAACTGTAAGCCATAGGATGAGGCTGATAATCGGATGGCCTCTTTAATCTTTGCTAAATCAAGGTCCGATACCTTTTTATTAGGATCATATTTCTTCGTGGCATAGAGCCATCTGAGGTTATTTAGTAGCTCCATAGGTATTACAATGACATTGGAATATCCATAAGAAGTACCCGGCTCTTGCTCAGTGACTTAAGTGTGATTGAGTCGGTGTCCCAAATTCCCATTCCATCTCTGGCGCTGAGTTGTTCACCTTCAATTTCTACCTCACCATCCAAAACAATGGCATATAGGCCGTTTCCGTTTTTCTTAACAGAATAGACATCCGATTTTCCAGTTTCAAACTTCCCTAAACTAAACCAAGCATCCTGATGAACCCACACTCCCTGATCATTTGAGTTTGGCGAAAGTACCTGGTAAAAAGCATTGTCCTTTTCAATGTCGCGAATGGAGATTTGATCGTAACGGGGTTCAACATTTCTCTTGTTTGGGAAGACCCAAATCTGAAGAAATTCAACATCCTTATCCCTGTTCTTGTTGTATTCACTATGGTATATCCCAGTACCGGCACTCATAACTTGAACATCTCCTTCTTTAATGACCGCTACATTTCCCATACTGTCTTTGTGCTCCAGATCTCCTTCTAGAGGAATGGAAATGATTTCTATATTGTCGTGCGGATGGGTTCCAAAGCCTTGTCCTGCGTTTACCTTATCGTTGTTTAAAACTCTCAAAACACCGAAATGCATGCGCTCAGGATTGTGATAGTTTGCAAAGCTAAATGTATGATGGGAATCGAGCCATCCATGGTTCGCATGCCCTCTAGTGTCAGCTCTGTGTATTACTTTGTTCATCGTTGTCAATTCATTGTTGGGCAGGTGATTGAATCCAACTTGTTCCATGAGCTTATCACAGGTCGATTCTTTTAGTCGAACATTTGAAGCACGCAGCATGGAAGGTGCCGATAGCGCGGCAGCTGCTGAGATCAATCCTTTTTTTACAAAATCTTTCCTGTCCATTGGTTATGTATTAATGATGAAACAAAATTCTACACTTCGACTGAGATGATCGCTATTGAAATACGGATAGGACTTATGCATTTCCGACTTGTGCTTTTTTCTTGAACTCTGAAGGAGAATAATTGGTGCATTTTTTAAAGAAACTGCTAAAATTGGAAGGTTCAGAAAAGCCCAATTCAAAAGCCATTTCTTTATGTGATAAATCCGAGAAATAGATCATTCGTTTGGCCGCCAAAATGATGCGGCCTTGAATGTGTTCTTTGGCCGTTTTTCCGCTAAGCGTTTTGGATATTCGATTTAAGTAATCCGCTGACACATGCAGCGCACTCGAATACTGGCTTACATTATGCCAGTGATGGTAGTTGACGTTTATTAGGTCCTTGTACCGCATAAAAAGGTTGTTTCCCTGATCCTGTGCGGCTGAGGAATTATCAATATCGCAAAGGTGATTGCATTTTATAAGGAGTAATTTCAAGAGGGCACCTTGAGCTTCAAAGCTAAAGCTATTGTTCACTTCTTTCTTTTGAAGTAATTGCTCCCCGAACGAAAGGATTTCATCAAAATCCTCACCCTGTGCTTGTAGGGGAGGGGCATCACCGAATTCGTTAAATAGATTCAGATTTTGAATGAATTGTAAAGGGATGGAATTGTGTAAAAGGAAATCATGAGAAAAGGTAATAGAGAAACCCAAACATATCCATCCCTTATCTCAGTCCTGAATTTGTGCAGAACTTCCTTGTTGTTGTATTCAGATACTCCAGTATCATATCGATAATCCCAGCCATGAACTCCGCAAATTAAGTTGTCCCCATCAATATATCCGTCGGACATTAGGGCACCACGATGCAAACAACGGCCGTACAAAACAGAGACGGCTGAATCGTATTTTACAAGGACTAAATCTAGATCGTTAACCTGAAGATGGACAGGTGTGCGATCTTCTATTGAATCAAATAATACGGTCTTTTTCATATCACTAACTACACATTTATAATTAACATGCATTGTCGCTAAAGTGACTGGAAACCATTGAAGTTCGTTGCAAATGGAATGTAGATTTGTTGAGGTTTGGCCATTTAAAAATTCACAAAAGCCATGATGTTGATTTGATCCCTTCCACCTTCAGAGAAGAATTGATTCATATATCCCAATTCAAATCGAAGCTTTGGATTTAAACGATATCCCAATCCACCGTAGAGCCGGTTCCGATCAAAAATAACCCCGTTGGTATTCAAGAAGATCTCATTGTACATAGACAAATACAAGTCCTTGGATTTGTTCAGGTCGATGTTTAAGCCCAAAAAATATCGAAACCTTAATTTGAAATCTTCTGCGATGAACCGCTGCTCAAATCGATACCGATGCTGAACACCAACGGAATGACCTATTTTTTGTCGTGTAATGAACTGCTGAAAAATTCGGTGTTCGTGTACGGCCTCCTTTTCATCGCTGTTTTCTAGATAATTTTCACTCAAGATGTAACCGTAACCTAATAAGACATTGTTATTTCCCTCGGTTAAATTGTAGCCTATTCCAGTCCGAAGAAGAAGCTGTTCTAGGTCGCCAATGGCATTGTAGTTTCTTACTTGGGCTTCATTATGCCAATTGAATCCGTCTTTAAGTTCCATGTTCCCAAAGTATATGAGCCAATTTCCTAAGTCACTTGATTGTGCGAAGGTCAACAGACTGGAAAAAAGAAAAAGCGTGCTAAAAAGTTTCCTCATATAAGTAATGCAATTAGGTCAATGTTGATCTTGTTCATCTCTAAGCCTCCAAGATAAATGGAATCCGTTCAGTTTCACAAAATCTATTGCTCGGGATGAAGTTTTAAAAGTACGCTACCGGTTTTTTGTCCACTTAAAACATAGCTAAAAGCTTCTTGTATTTGTTCCGGTTCATAGCGTTTGTCGATGAGGCCAGTGCAGGTTCCTTCGGCCAACATTTTATTCATGAACTGAATGCTTCGGTCACGATGCAGAGGCAAAGGAAAAATCACTCTCATTCCACCTTTAAGTCTGGTAACTAAAGGCAAGTATAGATTTTCATTGGATGGACCTAGCTCAGATGAAATGTACATCCCATTGGGATTTAAGAGAGGTTTACACTTTCGGAATTCACTTTTACCTACCGCGTCAAATATGAAATCGAAAGAATCCAAATCAGCTTGAGTGAAATCCTCCTGCTCATAGTTGAGCACTTCATTTGCACCGAGCTTTTTTAATCGATCCAAGTTCTTGGTATTCCCCACAGCGGTAATATGCACATCCATAGTTGCAATGATTTGAAGTAGAGCCGATCCAATAGCTCCTGTGGCTCCATTAATCAAAATGCGATCATTAGCTTTAATGGTCACTTTGTTAATGAAGTTTATGGCATAATGAGCCCCCTTCGGCCGCAGTTACGGCTTCTTCGTAGGACCTTCCATCCGGAATATGGGCCATCGCTTCCTTCTCTTTGATGCAAATGAATTCGGCATGAGATTGAAGACCGTCATCATTAAATCCCCAAACGCGATCACCAACTTTGTAGGCCGTGACATTGCTTCCACATTGTGTGACCTCCCCGGTGAAATCGGTACCAGGAATGTTGTGTTTTGGTCGAAACAATCCCGATGTAAATCGAATTACAAAGGGATGACCTAGTAATATCCCTCAATCCGTGCGATTAATGGTGGAACAATGGACTCGAACTTGGATCTCATCGGCTTTAGGAAGCGGTATTGGGATTTCTTCGAGCTGTAGTACTTCTTCCGAGCCGTAGGCAAATCGTGTGATAGCTTTCATTCGAAACACTTCTTTTTATGACAATAGAACAGCACAAATGCCAAGTACTGCTGGAACCGTTTGTACGTAGAGTATTTTTATCGGCACTATAGGCCCCGTAAATGCCCGCTACGGCAACACAAGCAAGGAAGAATATGGATACATTCATTTTCCATTCAAGATTGGAAATGAAAAAAGTCCAAATTAGACCTGCTGCTAAGAAGCCGCCGTTATACAAGCCTTGATTGGCAGCCATTGCCTTGCTTGGAGTAAACAACTCTCTTTGAAAACCTCTAAAAACTTTCGGTCCTCTGCTTTCCCAAGCAAACATTTCAAACCAAAGGATATATAGGTGAATTAGAGCGACAAGCCCGATCAGAATAGTCGAAAGTATGGTCATAGTGTTGAATTAGATCATCTACATCAAAGGGTTTTCCAATGAAATCATCCATACCTGCGCCTCAAAGCACATATCAACTTCTTCCTTCATTACATTGGCTGTCATGGCAATGATCGGGATGCTGGCCTTTTCATTTTGAAGTCTGCGGATGCTTTTGGTTGCTTCATAGCCATTCATTTTGGGCATTTGAACATCCATGAGTATGAGATCATAGGTCGATGCTTTTACCTTTTCTAGGGCAATAGCCCTATTTTCGGCTGTTTCAACAAGGACTTCTTCAATAGCATCTTCAAGCTCCTCCTGAGCAACAATGGCATTGAATTCATTGTCTTCAACTAACAGAATCTTGATCCCACTTAATTCAGATCTTTTTACACTTTCAGCAGGCGACTTGATGTTCGATTCTGCAATCTCCGTTTCAATCTGATAGGGTATCAGAAAGTAGAATTGACTACCTCTTCCTTTGACACTTTCTACCCATATTTTTCCACCCTGCAATTCACCGAGCTTTTTAGAGATGCTCAATCCCAGTCCGGTTCCGCCGAACTTTCTTGTCGTATCAGAATAGGCCTGCTCAAAGCTTTCAAATATCTTTTTCAAGCGGTCTTGGCCAATTCCCACACCGGAATCAGATACACTGAATTGAATTCCTTCTTCTTTTATGATCACTTCCGTATGGACCACACCCGTGTCAGTGAACTTAATGGCGTTGCCAACTAAATTGATAAGTATTTGCTGCAAGCGGTTGGCATCACCACAAACATAAATCGGCTTAGAAGGTATGGTGTTACCCAATTCCAATCCTTTCTCCTCTGCTTTGAATTGCATTATCGTAAGGACATTATTGAGTACATTTTGAATAGAAAAGACTTCATTTTCAAGCTCAACTTTTTCCGGCCTCTATTTTTGAAATGTCCAGAATATCATTGATAATAAGCAGAGAATCCGATGATTGCTTGATGCCTTCCAGATATTCTTTCTGATCCTCCTTTGGACTTCGACGAATAAGAATATCGGTCATTCCTTTAATGGCATTCATCGGTGTACGGATCTCGTGACTCATATTGGCCAAGAACTGATGCTTGGTCCGCTCACTGGCCTGTGCTTTTTCCTTTTCCTTTTGGATGATTTGTTTGGTGCGATTGATATACCTTAATCGGAAGAATAGACTTATGGATAGAATTAAAACAAATAAACCACTGATAATAAGAATGTTTCTTGTGTTTTTTTGTTTGCTAAAGGTGGTCTGAAAACTGAGTTCTCGCTCTAGATTGGCCTGGGCTACTTGAAGGCTGTCAGCCAAGCGCTGTTCCTGGAATTGAAATTCCATTTCTCTTTGAGTTACCTCCATTAGATTGTTTCTAAGTGCTATGGAATCTTTTACATATATGTAAGCCTTATACTCTTTTAGAGATTGCGATTGATTTGCCATAGCTTCATAAGTCTTGGCCAAAATGAGATGATGCTCGTCCATTTGTACCACAGGATAGGTGGTAAGAGGTAAATCCATTCCATTTTTTATCGCTTTAATCGACAATTCGTATTGCCCTAGATTATAGTACGTAAACCCCAGATGATAGTAGAAACCAACATTGCTTACATATATGGAGGCCTCTGCATAAATCTCCTCCAGGGGCTTCAATATGTCCAGAGCTTCTTCGAACAGCCCCATTTGATTTAGGATACTGGCTTCTAAAGTGAGATTTAACTCAGGAAGGTAACGGCATCCACAGCTTGGACTAACTTCCTTTGCCTTTTCAAGTACCTCTAGGGCCTCAATCGTTTGCCCTTGATCCCTTAGTAAATGGCAGAGTAAAATAATAGGAATCGTATAGGATGTTGGGCTGATTAAGTGCACTTGCCAGGTAAATAGATTGGGATACGTAAGCAAAGACATCATCATACTGTTTCAGCTTATAAAGTATGGTTCCGAACCCGAAGTTAATTCCTGCGTCCGCTAGTTGGGCATTCTCATTGTTCGGCCGATTTTCAGATAATCTGTTTTCATTCCTTGCTTTTTGTAGCCATTTAATACCTTCTGGAAAATCTTCTAGTACAATGGTGTGGTAATAGGCCTTCAATGAATAGATAACGGCCAGTTTACTACCGCTATAATCCTCGTAAGACTCAAAGCTATTTAACTCGTAAGCAATTAATGAGTCTATGTCTATGCGCAGGTCTGGATATAAGCTTAGCATTTGGATAGAAATAAACGAGATGTAAGCGTCTAAAGTTTCCTTTGCCTGAAACTTGTACTTTGGAGCTTCTAGCAAATACTCCAAGCCTTTTGAGTATTCCATTTTATAGCTGTAATCCAATCCGATGACGACCTCAAAGCGTGTATACAAACTATCGGCCTTGAGCTCCTTTGCCATTTCGAAAGCCTCCTCAACCTCGGAATAGAAATCATCAATGATGGGTTGGGCCGCAATATCGACCTTGATATGATGATACATGGCTTCCACACGGTCAATATCTGAGAGAGACGTATCTCTCCATCTCATGAGCAGGCTATCATCCGATTGACCATGTTACAAAGCTGGCAGCATATAAACAAAAAGCAACAGTCGTTGTGAAAGCTTTTTAATTGAAGACATTGGTCATTGGTTAATGGTATTCTGTAGCCAAAGTAGGTGTATTGATTGGCTCATCAAAAATGCACTTATCAAACGGTGCATTCGCTTATCGAACGGAATATTTTACACCTATCTTCGGGAAATTAGACGATGGAGAAGCTCAAAGCCATAATTATTGAAGACAATGCCTTTATGGCTGCCATGCTCAAAGACATGCTACATGAAATGCGATCAAATGTTGAATTGGTACGTATTTCGTCTACTGGAGAAGATGGCATCAAGCAAATCCGTTTACTTCATCCGGATATCATTTTTTTAGATATAGAATTGCCGGATATGACTGGTTTCGAGATGCTCAGTCATTTAACTGATCTCGATTTCAAAGTCATTTTCACCACAGCACATAGCCACTATGCGATTAAAGTATTTAGGTTCAATGCATAGGACTATTTGGTTAAACCAATTGTGGAATCGGAATTGGAAGAAGCTTTAAGCCGTGTTCAATCGCAACTGTCCACAGGAATCCAAAATGCTTTGCAGAATCTAGAAGTGAAATCTCCTGAAGAACAGCGATTGGTTCTTCCTACGCAAAGTGGCACTTTGTATTTTCCATTGAAGGAAATAAGTCATATTGAAAGTGAGCGCAATTACAGTTTCATTCATTTATCTGCAGGACGAAAAGAGTTATCGTCTAAAAACCCAGCCTATTTTGATGAAATTTTGGAAGACAAGGGTTTTATGCGCTGCCATCGGTCGTTTCTAGTTAATAGAGATTCCATCTCAGCTTTAAAAGCTGAAGTTTTCGTTCTGAAAAGTGTATTACAAATTCCTATTTCAAGAAGGAAGAAGGGGGAAGTAATGGAATGGTACAATGGAGGATAAGAATAATTGCCCTAGCCCAATTCAAAAGTAGTGACGCCATAAACCTTATCAAGGGCAATTTCAGGAGGAGTGCCATAATACATCCGACCACATTCAAATACATATTTGGCTTTATACTTATTCACCATACTCAAGGCCTTCTGATTTATTTCAGGAATGTCGATATATAGTGGCTCAGCTCCTGCTGCATTTAAACAAGCTTGATAAAGAGATTCAGCTACGACTTCATTCTCGGCAAATAGCGGACATACCTTATATCCAACATGAATCTTTCTTGTCATAGCAAATCCCATAAGCCGACCGTCTTCTACGAATTTGAAAGAGGAGCTTTCCGGTAAATTAAGCCATGGATGTAGAAATTGAGGACGCGAGTAACCAAAACACCGCTCATCAAGATTCAAGATCGAAGAAAGATCATCCGCCTCAATGGAAGAAATGTTTGGATGAATATCGAAGCTACCGCCCTCTCTTTCAAACCGAAGATCTTTGTAGGCCAATTCAAAACCACCATTTTTATAGAATTCCTGCATAGGAACCACTCCATCCATTCCTATGGGTGCGCCTTCCTGCAATCGCGCAAGCAATGTATCTCTTCTTTGATACCACAGTTTTCGACCTATTCCTTGCGATCGGTATTCTGGCTTCACGATGAAGAATCCCATAAATCCAAACTTCCCTCCGTAGGAAACAATAGATCCACCGCCAATTAATTCATCTTCCAGAAAATAACCATAGAAGCCATGTGGATCGGTTTGAAAATAGACTTCTGCGTCGTATGGACCAGGATTCCATCCTTCTTCAATTGCGAAATCAACCAGTGTTTGAAGACCGGCTAAGTCTAGCTTTTTAAATTGAAGGTGATCGTAGATTTTCATTGTCCTTTATTTAGCCAAATTGGATTAAATAGCACTCTTGTACAATTCGAAACGTCTAATTCTTCTTGGCTATATAGAATCCATAACTATAGTAGTCCTGATATTTGGAATACAGGTCCATTTCAAAATTATTCTCTTCAATGATTCTTTTAGCCATTTCTGAGTGTCCATTTCTCTCTAGAAATCGGTCGTATTCTAGTTTTAAAGGATCGTAGTAATTCTCTAGCCAGCTGCTCGGTTGAAGGACAAAATACCCTAGCAAAGAATAACCATTCCCCTCGAGCAATTTAATCTTGTTTGAAGCAGTGTCAACTTCAGGATAAGCAGTTTTCCAAAATTTGTCAATCTCTTTGGATCTTGAATTGGTCGTCCAAGTAAGATCGCTTACAGCCAAATAACCACCCTTTTTCAAGAAGTGATTCCACCCCTTTATACCGTTCTCGAAGCCAATATTGTGTAGGTCTTCAAACCAAAGTGGTCCAATTTGGTTTGAAGATTAACAATTTGAGGTAGCATTTATGTCAGTTTCTTATGCAGCCGGTTATGCTACTGACCAGAGTCAGTTTGTTTCACTCTCTAATATGACATCCTCAATCCATTCATCCAATTTAGATTTTTGACGTTCGAAATCTTCTGGATAAGGACCTGAAGCAAAGAAAAGTTCTGTGGTATTTTCTTCGTGATTTTCAATCATCAATAGCTTTTCCGAATAATGAAACCCATTGCGATCATAATCGATTTGCAAATAGGCATTACCGAACACCATGCCTGCATATCCTATGGCCCGTTCGTCTTCTGAAACACTTTCTAATCGTACTTGAGATCCACTGTTCCATTCTGAAGAGAAAAAGGCCTGCTGCACAAATTTATTTCCCAATTGTTTGAAGTAGTCCGTGGTGCTGAACGCACGCCAGATGTCTTCCTTGCTTGCATGAACAATGCGAGAAGAATAGAAGAATGGTTGCGACCCATAGGCATCAACCTCTTCTTCAGAAAGGAAGCTGACCTCACCAATTCGGGCTGAGCCATTTCCCCCATTCGGGAAACGATAGCCCACAACAGTATCTTCACTAACCACGATTGCCTGAATCACAATAATCAATTCTTCCATCCCTGTTCCATGGGAATAGATTTTAGCTATTCTGGGCAGATCCATTTCTAAGGCGTGTGCATCAGGATATTTGTCTGTGTCTACATTGATTAAAGACATATTGTTTTGCAGCTCCTCTTCGGCAGGTAATCGATCTGCAATAGCAGGTACCTCATCCAGGTTCTGGATATCCACAGGCACAAAGCCAAAGTTATCTGGGCAATACCATCCCCCGTATCGATGAGGCTCTACCTCGGCGGTAGCTTCCTTTGTATGCTTGTTAATGGTCTCTTCCGTGGAATCTTGAATGCCATCTTGTTCGCTGCAAGCGGAAAAGAATAGTAAAAGACTAGCACAGGCTGAAATTGAAATCCGATGAATCATTGTTGTGTTTTTGTCAAAAGTCCTAAATCGGATTGGCGCAGGCTTTAAATCAATGTAAAAGAGTGTAAAAGATCAATTTTAACACATAATTTCAATACATCAATAACCGTATTTATGCCTTTCAAAATTGGAATTTCCAGAAGATGAGGCTGAATCCAATGAGGGTCAAGGTATATCCAATAGGCAGTTTAAACGGTAAAGGAATAAGATTCCAAAGGACTAGATCAGCCAAAAGAAGCACACCAATTCCCAAATGGCTTCTTTGAAATAATTGAACGCGAGTATGAGCAAGCCTAAATTAAACACCTTAGAACTTGGTCCAATGGTCATGAAGGGATTCCAAACAGATGGTTCTTGAGAAATGTGACTGTAGAATTCTACGTGCAATTCCGTTGAGGATAAACTCCAGAAGATGAAATCGAGCACGCACATTCCCATGAGGCCGGCAATTCCAATAATACTTAAAGGCTTGCCAATAAAGCTAAAGACGCCATTTGGGAATGAAAGTACTTGAGGAAGGAGACAACGAGCCCAAATAAGTAGAAACCAGTGCGCGAAGTCAATGGGTGATTGATTTTGCACAAATTCATGTCCTTGAGCCAATAAGAATTGCCCGATAAAGAAAAGGAGTAGTCCTAAAAAGGAATAATAGTTTGTTGAGCATGATAGTCGTGGGATCGTTTCGTTCGATTTAAGCTGTTTTCTGAATAAGACTTTTGAACGCTTTGAAAGCCGTCAAATTCAATAATTCCATTCGATTCTCGTCAAGTACATTGAATTCATAGAATTCATTTTTTAATTCCAAGGGATCGCCAATAGGATGTGTTTTAGAAAGTATGCCTACTCCAAAGTCCATGTCAACACAGCATGAATAAAGGTCTGGATTCGATCTCCATTTGAGGAAGGCCTTCCAGGTGGTACCATTCCATAATCCGCCAGCCGGCGATTCATAAAAGGAATAGTCTTCTCGGGCATGCCATTCGGTTGGAGGATTGCAGTCATGCAATACAATAAAACCATCCTCTTTGAGGTACTTTAAGGCGTTTTGGATATCCTTATCTACTTGGTCGGCCAAATGCAATCCATCAATAAAAATGAGATCAAAGCGGATTTCTGAGCTCAACAGATCATTCCGATCTAAAGCCGAGAAAAAGGCATCGCTTGTCAATTGGAAATCTACTGGATTGCTTTCAAATTCCACACCCGGATCAACACTGTATTTGGTTTGGGTGTAATAGGTTTAGGTTATTTGCCAGTTTGAATTCTAAATGTAAGAATAACAGGAAATTAGGTAAACTAGAAAGGTATGATACGTGATAAAAGCATAATATAGCCCTTCCTCAAAAACTGCTCAGATCAAGAAAAAGGCCATTTGTAATCATGTGGAGCTACTTACCATGGCTTAAGCTTTAGCAGTCCTATTTCGCATAAACAAATACATACCAATCAAATAAAAAGTAGCGAAGGAGCTATTTATGATGATGTCTGGATAGGGATTTCCAATTAACCAATCCGACCCAATATCCATTGTTTTCATTATTCCTAAAATCACATGCCTGCTGAGCATGAGAAGCGCAATCCAAAAGACGGTAGGAGCTTTCGAAAAAGCACCAATAAGTGCGACCAATCCAATGAAAATATAGAATACCGAAAGACTGGAGAGGATGGAGAGAATTAGCTCATTTTGGGTTTCTGGAATGGATAAGACGGTCACATAGGTTTCCATAGGAGCCATGAAAGAATATAGACCAAACGCAAGGGTAATAAGTGCGTCTATGATAAATACGATTTTCAGAAGGTTTTTCATGACCAGGGAAGGAAATAATTAGCTAGCAACCAATGGGTGGTTCTACCAAATGTAATTAGTAATTGGTGAATTGCGGTGCTAAGCATCGGAAGAAGAGAGTGCATCATTCAGGTGTAAAGGTCTTTAGTTGGATCTTTCGTTTTGGGTTCAGACGCATTTGCGGATGGATGCAAGAATAAACGATGATCTGATAGAGGTCGCTAGACGTAGGTTTCAGTCGAACGCCTATAATTTCGTGATTCTTCTATACGCAATTGCGCCATGAATAGAGTGTAGCCGAAGTATATAGGACCCGGGTGGAATTAGGGTCATATCAATTCTATCTAGATTATCATACTTCCTTAATAGAAGCTTCCCGCTTAAACCATACAATTCCAAATAGCTCAAAGGGGCATTGGTAGTTCTGTAGTTAATGAAGAGTTCAGTGCTTGCAGGATTCGGGAAAACGGAAAGACTAGCAAGGAAATCATCACTTTGATGTACCGACATAGAAGCATAGTTGAAGGCCAACAGGCAATCTGGATTTCTCATAACCAAATGACCGTCAAAGTTGGTTGGGAAAGTCGTGATGCCATCCTTGTAGGGTATGACATATTCCATGGTGTCGTTTGGGATATTGTTGGAGCTGGGAAGCCAAGAACCCCACCAATTATAAACATTGAGGGTATCATGATTTTGATCTACAAAGTATAGGTCTGTATAGCCTGTATTCAAGGTGTTGGTGTCGGTCGTTAATTTAAAATAGACGGCCAAATAGACGGCTGGATTTTCACCTTTTATGGTGTCCTTTAAATCGTACAAAGTATAACGGTCGCATTCAAAAACCTGAGCCGTGCTCATAGTGGTGGTGCCGATGAGGAGAAGAAGGAGAACTTGTTTCATAGTTAGAGATCGTAGACGAATAGGAGATAATTATTGATACATCGAGAGCTAATATAGCCTTTTTATCTCGCTTATTTCGAAAAGATGTCCATCTGGGTCAGGGAAGAAACATCGTATTTCATGCCCCCAGTCGTAGGGAGGAGTTATGAATTCGGCTCCTCTTGATTTTAGCAACTCATAAGATTCACGGCAGTTTTGAACTCGAATGGTGAATGAATGGCTGACCTTATTCGGATGGGAGGGAGGTTCAAACGAATGCTCTGGTTTATCCTTTGTATAGCCACCTTTGGTAACGATCAAAATCCAATTGCCTAGGAATTTTAATACGATGGAGGTCCCACCGTACTCAGAATGCAGTTCAGCCCCAAGGATATCGCAATAAAAGGACTTAGATTTTTGGAGGTCGCCGACCTCCAAAATGGTGGTCATTTCTGAATTAACGAATGGATTCTCAGGGATTTTGCGCATTGAACATAGATCTTTATGATCGTTTCTTTAAAGATAGAACTATTGTCCCACCTACAATAGCTGGAGGGCCGAGCTCCTAAAAGCAGAATCCCTTAAAGTAGGAAGAGAAATGACTTCAAGCAGAAGGAAGTATCTCAATAAGTGGATTAGTGAGATCCTCTAAATATGCATATGTGAACCATCGCAATAGGGAGGATTCTTAGATTGCTTGCACATGCACATGGCCGCCTTCTTCGATTCCTCAGCTCTAAAAACAGCAGGACTTAAATCTGAGCCTTGATGAGAACCATTGCACCAAGGTTGATTATCCGATTTTCCACAGGCACACCAAGCGTATGTTTTATTAGATTCCAATTCTATCAAAACTGGCGAAGTGCCCGCAATTTTTCCATTTGCCATAACGATAAAGTATTAGTGAGCTAAAAAAGATTAAGACGATATATAATAGCCTACCGCCTTAGTATATACGTCCTAAAATCTCTTATTGTTCGAACGGGATGGAGATAAAGCTATTAATGCCTATTCTCTGACCAACTTATATTCAAGTGTATGAGTACCTTCAATATATTTCAACCATAACACTCCATTTTCTATACTTAAGATATCAGCAACCAAATCGTCGTCGTTTGGAATAGAGAAAATCATTTGGTCACCTTCCAATCGCCATGCACCAGATTCCGTCATACTTGTAGTAAGAATTCCATTCGGGTCTGCATATCGATATAAAAACATATCATCCCCAGTAATTTCAACTCCCTGAGAATATCTCTGCAGAAACCAATAAGGGAGCCCTTCTTGGAATGTAGCCGATTCGCCATCGGTGTATTTAGCGTACTCAATAACTTTCCATTTTCCAGTGAAATCAGTCTGTACGTCCTTTTTACAAGAGAATAAGAAGGTGCTAAGGCCCAATGCTATTAGCAAGTAATATATACTTCTGTATTTCATTACTCTATAAATGTAAACATAGTTCACTGATTAAGATATTGTCTCATGTCCTTCTTATAATGGCTTTATTCTTTTCTACAAATCCTTTGGCAATGGTATCCACCACATCATGGTGTTGATTCCAAGCTTTATATATGTCCCTTCCCCATTTTTGAATCATTTCACGACATTCTGTTTCATCGGATGAATTTCTTAATACATCGATGGTAGTAGAACCTCGATTCAAGACCGGAGGAGGAATCAAATACTCCTTGGATTTGTTCGTCTTGTAAAGGTTTAAGTGATCGCTGAGTTTAGGAGAAAGCTTGTAATTCCAAAGGATTTTATAGTGAAACATTAGTCGTTGCCTAGTTAAATGGAAATGATTGTTCCACCTTCCATGAATTTCTGGATGTTGTAGGGTATGAGCGTCGACGGTGATAAATCGATATGTAGGTCCACTTTTATTTGAAGATTAACACTTTTTTTATTAACCCCCCCTCACCTGTTGAAAATTTTAAAAAATATGTTCCTGAACTAAGTGCTGAAATATTCAAACTAGTATCTATTTTGTTGAAGATTTTAACTCTTTTTCCTTCTATATCAAATAGTTCAATTCCTTCAATTTCTGTATCATCTGAAACCTCTATTTGCAAAACATCTTTTGTAGGGTTTGGAAAAATGTTAATCTTTTTTTTTAGTTCAGTCTCATTAATGCCAACAGTTGATAAATTTAAGTTCTTATAAATTACTCCGTTATTCCCCATTACAAAAACTGAACCATTATGTTTTGAATATCTAACCTCTGCCCCTTGTGTAAAAACTACTCCATTTATAACGTCCACTTCCCAATTTTGACCAAAATCAGTTGTAGTAAAAATTTGATTGGAACTTAAATCCAATGAGATGATTTGTCCTGTTTCTAAAATAAGACTTTTCCCCCCTCCTCCTCCGTAGTTAAAGTTCCAATTTCCTCCTAAATCCATACTGTAAACAACAGTACTGGGATAATTCCCTTTTATTACTATTGTATCTCCATTTTGCATGATTGACGCATACGTTAATTGATTTGAACCAATAATATGGATTGGGTGCTGTGGTAGAGTTGTAATATTTCCATTAAAATCATCTGCAATGATACTATCCGCAGAGACATTTAAATGCAATAGACCAACTTGAGAAACATCAAATAATGAGATATTACCAGTACTTAATAGGGTTGTTATAATTCCGTTTTCTATTTTCTTCAATCCCCCATTTAATTGATCTAAAAAGAAAATACCGTTATTATAAATATTCATTCTAAAAGGTAAATAGGAAATTTGGTTGACCGACCAATTCTGAAAAGGTGTATTAATAACAGTTGAAACCAAATAAGAAGCACCATTTTTACCAAAGGCATATAATTTTTTGTGTGCAAATACATCTACCACAGCTATATTTTTTATTGTTAAACTATCAATAGAAAAAATAGTTGTCCAGTTTTCTCCGCCATCTAATGTTTTTAGAATAACTCCTGTGCTTTGTGGTGTTCCCCAATAGTCAGAACCGCCAACACAATATCCCTCTAAACTATCCACAAAAAACATATCATATAAGTTTTCTGTTGTATTGGTATTCACCTGATACCATTGGGCATTTGCTGAATGAAAGCTAATTATAAAAGTTATTGTTATTAGTAATATCCTTCTCATTTCTTTTTAAAATTAAAATCCCTATTCCGAATTTTTCGGAATAGGGATTGGTTAAACATTTTATTGAACAACAAGCGTTAAAGCATCAACTGCTTGTCCGTTACAAACCAAAATTACATTATAAACACCAGTTTGATAACCTGACACATTAATAGATGTTTGACTTTGATTAACATCCAAAATATAGTTATAGGAACTACCATAAGGCATCATGATCATCAAGTAGGCAGAAGACGCATTGTTAGCTTTGTATTCAACGTTTACTTGACTTGTTGCAGGATTTGGAGACAGAGATAGTATCTCAAACTCCTTGACCTTTACTTCCACTTCATCATAATCCTTTACTCCGTCTAATTCTGCAATTACTTCCAGTTTATATTTTTCAGTAATTTCTGGAGACACGGTAAAATCCTTACCACTATAAATCAAGTTCCCACTTTGGTCATACCAGTTATAGATAGCTGCTTCTCCAATGTCATAGGCATCTAAGTCAACACTTTCTCCTTCGGAAATTTCTTTATCTACTCCAGCATCAGCATAAAAACCCGGGCGACCCGGAATTTTTATGTCATAGGTTTCACCACCTATTATTTGATTGGTAATATGGTCTCTCTGAATGACACGATATTTGAACTTTTCTTGACCTGTTAATTGTTCAGCAAGAAAATTAAAGCCTACATGAACTAAGTTTTGTTCATTAGCTCCGAAAGTTAAATTTTTGATTTTTGCAGGACTTCCTATCGCTATGATTTGATGTCTTGCTGCTTTTACAATTTCAACATTTTCTCCTTGAAAGCCACCGGCTTGCCATTTGTCCCAAACATGTGGGCTTAATGTAACCTTTATTTCTGCTTCTGCAGTAACAGGGTTTCCTTGGTAAAAATCAGGGTTTGTAAATTCTAAATCATAAGTTCCACCTAGACCTAATACATCACCAACCAAAACAGTTGCTCCGAAAACTTTATCATCTTCCCATCCACCTGGAGGAAAAGCAATATTGCTTGGGTTTAAATCAACCACAGATAAGTTCTTCCAAACTACATTATTGTTTTGGCGCACATACTCCCCAATTTGGCTTCCGTTTGTAAATGAGATAGGGTCAGCACTTGATTCAATTCTTGCCAATAAACAAAAATGATGTGGCTCAGGAGAACCTATCCAAAATAATGAGTCTGTTGAATCATCTAAGTTTACATAATTTGCAGGGTCAACGGGTTGCCAAGGAATTTCAGCAACGTATGATTCTCCAGGCTGAATAACAGGGAGATTGACAGTTGAAATAATATCTCCAACCGGTTGTCCATTGGATGTAGTCAATGAACCATTCCAATGGCTGGGATAGGAAAGTGCCGTTCCTGCTTTAGCCCAATATACTTTGAGTTGGTTTGATCCTGATGTTGGTACACAGCCTCTGTTTCTTACTTGTACATAAACGTAATTAAAGTTGGAAGAAACAGAATAATATTCAGGGTTTTGGTGTACATGATTGGCTAAGCCGTCTTGCTGAGTTCTTACCCAAATATCATTACTTTCCCAAAAAACACCATATGGGTGAAAACTTGGTTCCTCTCCTCTGTCTCTAAAATGTTGAACGACATATTCATTGTCCTTCATATACATATCAAAAGGCAAGGTAGTTGATTGAGGGCAATTACATTGCCATTCTCTCCATTTGTCATCAACAGCAGCATGCCATAACCAAAAGATAGCAGCGGCTGGGGAGAAGATAGCAGCGGCTGGGGAGCGGAAATTCAACATTACAGAATTAGTTCCAAATCCTGTATGACCAGGGTCATGCCATGGCGCCTCAATTCTATTACTTATGCTAAAATTGGGAAATATAGAACCCGAATTGTCGTTATGAGATGAAAAAGTACTAGGTATTAAATTCCAATCACACAAATCATTATTTGAGCCTGATTGTATTGGAAGCTTCAAATAATCTGGCATATTAACAGTATGAGTAGTCCAATTTTGAGGAGGGTTACAGTTATTGGGAGCGTTTGCACAGGTAGTACTTCCGCAATCTGGGTCAACTCCGTTTCCAAGAGGATTACCAGTACCACCAACAGTACTAAACTCTATTGGAGGAATAGTATCACCAGTCCATTTTGGAAGTGGGACATATTGAGGATATCCTTGTTCCAATAAATAATCTTCTAATTTTTCAAGATATGTTCTATGAAAAGGAAGGAAATTAAAATCATCATGTATACTGTATGATATACCTCCCATAATTGTCGTATAATCACAATGCATTCTTAAAATTTCAACATCTACAAAATCAAGAATTAAATTGCCTAACTCTGTTCGTTGAGCAGATGTAAAACTATAAATATCAGGTCTTACCTGAGCAGATATTAACGTTGGTAATATTATGCCTACCAACAAGGCTATTCGTGTTATATGTTTTTTAAAAGTGTTCATTTTTTATTCGATTTAAAGTTACTGAATTATTTGTTTTCGAGATTTATACTTTTCTCAAAGTCTTTGTACTTCGCCCAGTTAAGGAGGAAACAAATGGAGTATATCCAGTAACTCAATCCAACAAGATTTGCATGAAGTTGTATTTATACACCTTCTGCATTGTCTTGCTCTTTTCCGTATTTTGTAGCCGTTCTCCATTTTTTATATGTTGGGTCACACCCGTCCAAAATAAATTTTTCTGAGGCATAAAAAAGGAGCACTGCCCAAAGGGTTGTATTTTGTAGGTATCAAATCATCAAAATACGCGCTCCA